>Ga0316209_1001424_pt1 | contig 24963 bp, 13 predicted proteins | sample 6monopyrite_MG_FD_204945 | JGI IMG/M metagenome (GOLD analysis project Ga0316209, IMG submission 204945) | Microbial mat bacterial communities from mineral coupon in-situ incubated in ocean water Damariscotta River, Maine, United States -... | ecosystem: Environmental > Aquatic > Marine >...
GTCAATCCGGTTATATCATTTTAAGTTGAGTTTAATAGTATAAACTCGACCTGTTTTCGTCAGGCACAGCCTGACCTACGACTTTATCAGCAAGTCCCAAGTAGAGCAGGGTGTTCTATGTGTACCAATTGTGATTCACAACGAATGGGATGATAGCATTTATTACTCTTCAATCGTGGTACGCATAGCGTACCCTACCTCGCTTACTTCAACGTTTAATTCGCAAATTCATTGAATTCCCCGTTTGGCTGGCGTTGCGTGGGGGGAGTGGCTGGGGCTGCGAGTTGAGCCTTGCCGGGGCGTAAGAGGATGCGGGCTGAATCGCATTGGGACCCCCTTTTAATCCGTTACTCCCTTTCAGATAACCGCTCACACCAAGTAGTTCTGGATGACGGGCGACTTTATCGCTGAAGACACGCATGTCCTTCACAATCGGTTCCAAATTGGAAAGCAGTGCAGCTAATGAAGCAGAAGAAAGCTGCATGTTTCGATACAACTGCGGATCAGTCGCGAGCCGCTGCAACGAGCCATCCCCTTCATTGAGTTGCGTACTGAATTTATCGAGCTGCGACAGTGTGTGATTCAATTGAGTCATGCCAACATCAAACTTGGTGATCAGCTGGTTTGAATTTTCTGCAAGCGGCTGCGTGGCGACTCGCAAATTTTCCATCGTATCGCCCAGTGTGTTCACTGCTGTTTTTGTTGCTGCGATTGTTTGCTGAGTTTGTTGAATGAGAGCTTCAGTCTGCTGCATCATGCGAGGCAGCGCCGTCATCGACTGTTTGATGGATGCCTGCAGTTCGGGATCGGCTACGATTTTATTCGCGACATCGAGAGTGGTCGATGCTTTTTGCATCGTCACCGTTAACCCGTTTAACGCAGTCGCTGCCTGTTCGATCATTTGATCCAGCGACCCCTGTTTTGTTGTGATCAACGAATTCAAATTGTGACCAACCGCTTTCCATTCCTGGCTGGTTTGCTCAAATACTTCCAGCGTATTATCCAGACGGGATTCGAGCCGTTGCACAATCGCGAGTGGATCTTGCGGGATTTTTCCTTTCAGAACATCTCCCTCTGCATAAAATTCGGAACTCATCCCAAGAGTAAAATCAATATGGGCTTCTCCCAGCAGCGAGGTCACGATATGAGCATTGGAATCTTTGGCGATTAAATGATCGCTGCGGATTTCAACCAGAACGAAGACTTTGCCTTCTTCCCGGTCAATCGTGACATCCTTGACTGTCCCGATGGGAATCCCACTTTGACGCACAGGCGTTCCCGCTTGAATACCGGAGATTTCGGTAAAGTGAATCGCAAGCAGATAGCGGGGCTGCATGTAACGTTCCAGCTTGCCGAACTGAAACGTCAGTCCGACGCCGATAATCGTCGCAACGATCACGAATAAGCCAACTCGAAATTGTAACTGGCGTTCTGACATGATGCTGAGAAACTCAATAAATCTGTACAAACAAGATAAAAAATGAAAATGAGGCGTATTGTTACGCGACTGTCAATTCCTGTAAACGTCGAGTTGCATCCCCGTGGACAAATGAGTAGACAAGCTCTTGCTGGGAAGAAAAAGCCTCTTCCGAAGTCCCTTCAAAGATAATTTGAGACTGCCCCGCCTGAAGCCCTGCCAGCGGAAACAGCATCACGACCCGGTCTGCCACTTTTTTGACTGTGTGCATATCGTGGGTGACAATAATGCTGATAACGGACCTGCGCTGCCTGGTGGTCATAATCAGTTCGTTAACAATATCGCTCATCACAGGATCAAGCCCGGTGGTTGGCTCATCGTAAATAATGATATCCGGGGCTAACGCCAGCGCACGGGCCAAGCCAACGCGTTTTCGCATCCCGCCGGATAATTCAGAAGGTTTTTTTCGTCCGACATCTATTGTTAAGCCGACAGCTTGAATTTGATCCTGCACAATTTCACGAACGGTGTTCTCTTTCAAATCAGTATTCTGATGCAACCCGAACGCGATATTTTCGTAAACGCTCATGCTGTCAAACAGAGCTGCCGACTGGAATAAATAGCCGATTTTCAGCCGCTGCCTCATTTTCTCTTCAGCCGAAAGAGCTGCCACATTCCGTCCCTGCCAGAATACTTCTCCTGAACTTGGTTCCAGCATCCCTGCAAGTAACTTGGTCGTGACACTTTTCCCACAACCGCTTTCACCAATCAGAACAAGAGTTTCGCCGGGAAAAACCTGCAGATCGATTTCTCGCAGCACTTGTTGCGAACCGAATTGACGGGAAACATTTTTTAATTCAAGAGCAGGCATTATTTTTTTGATTTCACCGTAGGCTGCACAGTCGAGATTGCCACCATTGTTTAATGGCAAGACGAAGACGACTGTGAATGTGTACTGTTAGGCAGGTCGTCTGCAGCCGCATAAAGAATAGTTACATTTATTAATCAACACTGAACAAAGCTGGATCACGATTCAGACTATATTACTAACGGTAAAAATATACGAACGGCTCGCAAATTTTAGAAAAATAGTTTTTGGTTACGGCGGTCAAAATAGACCAGCCGTGCTGGGTATCTACGAAGTGGTAAGACATCGAACATCGCTCAACCGTAGAGCCATTGGGATATTTGCGAGAGAAGAACTCCAGAAAGAAAATCAAGAAACAGAATCAGAACGAACGAATAAACAAAAGTTTGTGTCGCTGCGGTTCCCACACCTTCTGCCCCTGCACGAGCATTAAAGCCACGATGGCAGGCGACTAATGCAATCGCTGCTCCAAAAAAAACAGACTTAACAACTCCGGAAGAGACATCAAACAACGTGACGAACTGATAAGTATATTCCCAATAATAATGGCTATTTACTTCCAGAACGGCTGTCGAAAAAAGCCAGCTCGCATAAATACCCATCGCATCTGCAATAATAGTTAACAGCGGAATCAGTAACACACAGCCCAGAAAACGAGGCACTACCAAATACTGAACCGGGTCAGCTCCAAGAGATTCCAACGCATCGATCTGCTCCGTCACTCGCATTGTGCCAATTTCAGCCGCAATCGCACTCCCAACACGTCCAGCCAGCATTGTTGCTGCCAGAACAGGGCCTAATTCTTTGACAAGAGTCATATTAACAACTGCGCCTAGTTGCGATTCCAGGTGCATCACTCGCAGTTGATCGTAAGATTGAACCGCAAGCACCATCCCGATAAATGCACCGGTAATGACAACAACGGGAAGGCTCAGAACTCCCACTTGATACAAACTGGGCCAGATAACAGAAGAACGCGGCCAGCGAGTGAATGTCCAACTAAGAGTCAGCCAGGCAAAAAGCACAAAATCCCCGACAGCTTCAACCGGACGAACAATCATCCCGCCGAGCCAGTGAATCGGTGTCGTATGTAGCTTGCCAACGGACAACTTTTTACCTCATTCTTATTTGATTTCTATCGGTGCGGTAGGATAATGATTAACTGCATATTTGGGGAGAGGACTTTTCTGGGTGATTCCAGCTGGAATCTACCGGGAGCGTTTGACGCCACTTCTGATATTGAGTACCGTTACCCAACATAAAGTTGCAGTAGACACTGTCTATTGCAATAAACAGTGAAAGAGAATCTTGGAGACCGCCTCCTGTTCCTCTAACCTGTTAATATAAATAAAGTTACAGTAAACATTAGTTGGAAAAAAAATGCCACGCGATGAAGGTGCCCGCGAATTAGCGCGGAAGAGAATCAGAAAAGCCAAGTTAAAAAAGCTGCGACTGCGCTATAGCACAGCAAAAAACGATAGCGAAAAAGAAGAAATCTTCGCAAAAGCTCGCCGAATCAGCCCATTTGTTGAGTTCGAATAGAACCTCTGTCGGCTTTGATTCAGTATAAATCTGATTTCCCTCTACTGGTGATGGCAGCTAAATGACCAGTAGGTTTTTTGTTGCGCTGGTATAACCCAGTGATTTTGATCGCTGGGAAGTTATTCGTCATTCTCTGAAACGGGGAACATCTTCTCGATTGTTACCAATGGTTGGGTAAGGTGAATTCCATTTTGATGAATCGTTTCGTGCACAAGCGGCTTCATCGGCCCTTCCAATTTTGACAGGATTTTCAAGTTATCGTTGAGAATGACATCTGATGTATTGTACTGCTTTTCCATCGCTGCAATGACTGCTCTTCCTGCAAAACCTCTGGAAGAAAAATCGTCTTTATCGCCGGCTGATCTCTGCTCGATAAACGTATCAAATATTTTTTTCGCTTCGTCGAATCGCCCCTGATTGAGGTATAAAATGGCCAGCCGCTCTTCCGCTTCGCGCCGTTGATCAGACAGGGGATGATATTTAATGACTGCCTTCCAGGCATCTTCGTTTGTCCCCTGAAGCATTGCATCTGCAAATTGTTCCCGGGCGGCATCATGTTTGACGACATCGCTGAGCGGTGCTTTTTCAGGCGATCCTAAATGGGGGCGTGCAGCATAGCCTGCGGCTGCACCTAGAACCAGCACAAGCAGGCCGATGGCAATGAATTGTTTTGGCTTCCAATTGAGTGACAATTTCCGGCGAATTTTTTTTACTTCATCCGTCGTGGTTGCCTCAAACGCGGTAAGGCTGATTTCCTCCTGACCGGCATGGAGGGCTTTCATAATTCGTTTGATTTCAGAAAGTAAGACCCCCGCATCGGCATAACGCTTGTCAGATTCTTTCGCCATCATGCGTTGAATCAGCTTGGCGACAATGGGCGGAAGATCAGGCCTTCTTTTGGAAAGTGGCGTTGGTTGCGAATTGACATGTTTCATCGCGATTGCAATCGCGGTTTCCCCACGAAACGGAGGACGCCCCGCCAGAAGGTGATAGCACGTCACACCGAACGAATAAATATCACTACGTTGATCGACTTTCTTTCCCTGCACCTGTTCGGGACTCATATATAAAGGCGTTCCCATCGTCACGCCTTCCTGGGTCAGGTTCATTTGGTCCCCACCCAGTGTCAGGCGAGCCAGACCAAAATCTGCTATCTTGACCACACCTTTTCGCGTAATCAAAATATTTTCCGGCTTGATATCTCGATGCACAATGCCCGCTGCTCCCGCTTTTTGTAACGCGGAAGCAATTTGACGCATGATATGAAGCGCTACTGAAATTTGAGGTGGTCCTTGCCGGGTAATAAAATCTTTCAGGTTCGTCCCCTGAACATATTCCTGAGCAATATAGTGATATCCATCTGCACTGCCGATTGTATAAACCTGCACGATATTCACATGATTCAAATTCGCAGCCGCCATCGCTTCGGTTTTGAATCTTTCGAGGTAAGTCGCATCCGCGATAAGTTCCTTCTTCATTACCTTAATCGCAACATGGCGATTTAATGCCGTTTGCTGAGCAAGATAAACATTCGCCATTCCCCCTTTACCCAGGCGTCTCAACAGCCGAAACTCACCAAGAACTCTTCCAGTAAGTTCTTCCTCGGGTTCCTCCGCTCCTTTGGCTTTCTCCCGATGCTCAGTCGCTTGTTCGTTGGCTGTTGTCTCTTTCTCTCGATCATCTGAAGGGTCCGGGGACTCAGAAGAATCATGACTCGAATTCGTAGGATTATCACTCACAGCTTACCTTCCTGAAAATCAAAACAGACCCTCGCATCTTAACCGCTCAGGCAGGTCAGAAACAATTGTATCTGACAATATTCAACCAATATTCAACAGGGAAAAGAAAAGTAGATTAGCCCGGATTATTCATCAGCCGCTGGGCGGTAGCCCACGGTTTCTTTCACCGTTGCATAAACCGGACGCTGGCGCATTGCGGCTGATTTACACACTATTTGGGGTTAAATAGCCGTAAGACCTTTTGTTTCTATACGTTTTGACGAATGCTCAGATGCTCGTGCATAATCCAGTTAGGCTCTTATCAATGAAATGCTGCGCAAAAATGGCAGGATATTTTCACCACGAAAAAGAAAGTGATGAACCACGGAGACACAGAGAACACCGAGGCAAAGCAAAAAGAGGTGTCTGATTTATGAAAAAAATTTCACTCAAAGACGCAACGAAAAGAAGAAATTTTATTTTTCAGCAGATTAAATTCCAAACTGTTGCAGGCGATGCGAGAGTTTTTTTCTCCCTGTTCTCTGCGTCTCTGTGGTTAATTTAATTTTCCTGTTTGGTTCCGGCTATGCCGGGTTAGGCTCATTGCTGAACTAATTTGCTTGTCGATGCCAACGCATACAGAATGCCTGCGATCATTGCAACAATCAACCCGAACCAGGCCAGCGGAACTGGTAATAATGCGAAGCTGACCAGACCGAACAGAATCAGTATTGCGTAAAGTCTTTGCAGATTATTTCCCGCAGCGAACTTGTTCATCGAGCCAAGCAGCCATAACAGAATCACTGCACAGATAACTGCCCAGGCGATGCCCAGAACTTGGCTGATCAAATCGCGAGAATAAACTTCAACCACAAGTTCCGGCTTCCCTTCGACTTTGGAAAAGACGATTGATTGCTCAAAGCTCGGCAACTCAATCGGCAGCGAAAGCCCGCCAGTCGCGGTCCACTTCCTATCGGAGATTGGTTCGTTTGATGTTGTCTGTGAAAGAAGAGCAGCCTGATCTTTTAATCTGTTACCTGCTTGGATCATTTCGACGTCACCGTTAATATCCGAAACGATATTCATTCCATCATATCCATTCCCACTTACCGTATTACCAAAATACCCACCACCACCTCCACCTCCTCCTGCACCATTCGGATAGGCCTGCCCATTGCTTACGCCGTTGCTGTCTTTATCGATAATAAAGTGACGTCCGAGATACGTTTTGTTTTTTGGTTTTTGATTAGATGAACCATCGAAGAATAACGAATTCTGTCTGCGGTTTTCATCCAGTAAAGATTTTCGATCCAGTGACCGTTTTTGCGGAGTCGCTTTTCCTTTTCGACGCAACTTGGAAGATTCAGCCGGTTTCTTTTCTCTTAGTCCCCCTTTAATTTGCGGCGCATTGATTCGTGATGCGGGTGCCTGTTGCTGCGGCACAATCTGAACACCACTGGTCACCCCTTGTTGTTGCTCACCAAACTGAATCCCTTGAGCAGTATTGCCTTTGAAAATGGCGCCATTGTTTTGTTCAATGAACCCCCTGCCGCGTGATTGTGAGGGGGCAGCACTTTGTGATTGCGGGGCTTCTTTTTCAAACTTATTGATGTTCTCGGTCGCTTCTTCAATCACCTGTTGCTGTTGTCGAATTTGCAGCGAGAGCGTGACTTCACCACTCGAATCGGAATAGGCATCGACCGGCATCTCGCCCAGTTTACCTCGCAGTTTTCGCAGGTTATAAGCCGCCTTGGAGCGTCTGCCGTAAGAGTTCTTACTGCTGCTCAGTATCCGGGAAAGCTCACTCAGTTCCTGAAGTTTGCTTTTGAGTGAAGCCTGTACTGCTTCTTGCCGGTTCGAAAGATTCATATTGCTTTGGTCATTGGGGCGAATCGCGATATCATCGGGTGTACTCAATTCCCATGTTGTGTACATCACCGGAATCCCGAACTCTTTGGAATCTTCGGGTGATAAAATCGAAGGACTCGGCAGCGAAACTTTTTTCAATCCCCATCTTGCTAATAAGGGAGCATTCAATTTACCTTGCAAAACGATGCGAACCTCAATCGCCAGATCAACATCGGAAGCCGGAGGCAACGGCACGAGATTGATTTCCTGCTTCTCAATTTGCTGGCGTAATGCTTTTGAGGGACGATCCGCAACAATCACCGAAAGCAGTTCTGCATCTTTCGGAAGCAGCACCGGCAGAAATTGACGCCGACGATTTTTTACCCGGTATTTGGCAAGAGTTCGCCAACTACCACTTTCATCGATGACGGTTTTCAGTTGAGCCAGCGTGATGGTCGCCGGGGGCGATTGTTGCTGCCCTCGCTTTTTCAATTCCCAGCTTGGCACCACCTTATCCGTCACACGAATAATTTCCATCGCCTGTTGCAACAGCGGTCCCGGGATTTTAATCGGCAATTCTTTTTCCCGCACCAACAGCCGGGCGTGATCAGAAATCGGATCCAGCGGTTCTTTCCCCAGGTTGACAAGAATCGCGTAATGCCCCTGGATTTCAAGTGGCGTCGCTTGTTCGTCGCCGTTGTTTTCAGAAGAAATAAACGTCAATTTAGGTGTTGAAACCGTGCGATCTTCAGGATAACCAACGGTAATCGCAGCCGTCAAAAAGAACTGTTTGTTTTGTGGCTGACGAGTTTCGATTGTCCACTGCACGCGATGTTCATCAACATTTCGAGTCGTCACCAGTCGGATGCCGGGAGATTGGAATTCGATCCGCTTTTCCATCCATTTCGGCCCGATAAACGAAAAACGATCCGTCGCCGCTTTGGATATTATCCACTGCATCGAAAGGCCGTAATCGACCGAAGCATCACTCACTGCGATCAACGAAACCGAATGAGCTTTCATCGAAGCCGCTTGCCGGGAAAGCGAAACTGTTACCGGTCGCGGGTTATTTGTTCGGTTATTCATCCCCAGACGAATCGAAAAGTTCGCCATCCTGCGAAGCTGTGTCGGCAGCGATTTCGGATCAACCATTTTCCAGCCATCCATCGCTTCCAGCGAAACCGCTAAAATCTCCGCGGCTCCAATCCCCAGAAAACTGGTTGTGCGATCCGCCTCTTTCAATTGCAGTCCCGTCAACGAAACCTGCCCCTGCACGCCCACTTCCTGTTGCACATACCCGCGGGCAACAATTTCAACATCGCCCATGCGAGGGGAAGCAAACAGAACCGTCAGCGTCGAGCGATTATTTTCCCCCGGCGTGATAAACCAGTCACTTAAATCGGTCGCGGTTAAATCGATAATTTGCAAACTCTTGGGCAGATCAAAATCAACCGATAACCGTGGCTCTCCATCGATATTGATCTTCGCAAACGTCGCGACATGCGTTTTGTGTTGCTGGATATCTGCCAGCGTGTATTGTTGAACGCTCAGCAGCGCCCGTTTGCGAGTCACTTCCAGACGCAAATTCATCGGACGCGATGAAAACCGATAAACCCGCTGTGGAGAGGCCGCCAAAGTTGTTTTGAGCAAGCGATTGAACTGATTATTCTTAATTTGCCGCACACCGGTTGCAGTCGTAAACCGTGCAGAAATCGCGTTCTCCCACTGAATCGCCCATGAGCCGATCTCGCGGGTAACGCCTTGCGGAACAACATCGGGCAAACGAAATTCCTGTTTATCGGCATCAATTTTCAATGGAGAAAACAGCGAAAGCGTCAGCAACGTGCGATCATCAACCGCCCGTTTGAGAAGGATTCGCAGCCGTCCTTTCTCTTGCATCTGCCAACCCGCCAAATCATTCCCGGCAAGTGATTTCAGTTTGACATTCTCAGGAAGCTGTAATTCAATTTCCGAAAAAGTCCCTTGCGCAATATCAAACTGAAACGCATAACGCAGTTCCGCCCCGGTATCGCGAATCAGAATTTCACGAGCCGATTCGCACGAGAGAAACTGCATTTGTGTCGTCGAAACTTTCGGCTGCCAGGAAAACGAGAAATTTCCCCCCGCAGTTACCACTACTTCAGCGTAATTCTTTTCCTGTTTCGTGACCAACTGATACGGCGTTTTCCCATCGTTAATACGAACCTGCGTTTGTTTGCTGGGCAGCAAAAAAGAAAACGATCCCGCAGCGACCGGCTGGAAGGAAATTGCAAACTGACCGGCTGCGTTCACGGCGTTAGCAGGCAAACGAAATTGAACATCAACCAGCGAAAGTTTCTCCTCCGGAATCAAAACCGCAGGCTGATTCTTCCCCACCAACGTCGCGGTTGCTTTCTGACCATTCACTTCCACCGATTCCATTACCACCGCCCCCAAAGGCAACGGCACCGTTTGTTGTTCCCCGCGAAAATTACGAATCACAAATCGAGCTTTCACAGCAACCGTATGCTGTTTGGAAGCCCCGTCCGGCTGAACAATTTCCGCCACATAAGAAGCTTCATTGATTAAATACGCCACTGGAGCCGGAGTGATCAATTCTGTCGGATGCGCGATCATCCACAACTTCAGATATTCAGCTTCAGGCACAAAAACACGCTCGGCTGCCAGTGGCTTTTTCGTATCAGCATAAGGAAAGACAAGCGGAAGTTTATTGTTTTTGGGAGGCACGATTGTTGCAGTAACAGGAGCAGGAGCAATAACCGCGCGAACTTGCGGGGCTGTCTGATTCGATTGCTCGATCTGATTACGTTGCGGTTTGACAGGCGGATCTTTGGCAAGCAGATCAGCCGAGTTTGCTTGAATCGCAACAAGAATCAGCAGTCCCGCAGCCGTTGGTCCGAACCTGGTGATACGTTCCAGGAAACAACAAATGCGGTGAACCAGATAGAGGCAAAAATGCAGTACAGCAAGTCCGACCCAGATCAACGTACCAATCAATCCACCCAGAAGCACGCCTTCGAGCAGTGGCAAAAACAGATCGGGAACAATTCCCATCGCCACCATTGGCAACCCGTAAACAAGCACCAGCCAACTGCATCGCGATACCATCTTTGCATGCCGCAGCAGCCAGAAAATCAGCACCACGCCCGCAATAATCAACCAACGCAACCGATTTACCGCCGTCTGGGAAAGATAACGCAACCGCAATCCTCCCACACTCGCCCGCTCCCCAAAAGATCGCAACCGCGTCACCCGCAAATCATCAGGAATCTGCATCGCCAGTTGTAATGAAAGCAGTCCATCTGCAGTTGCTCTTTTCCTGGAAAGTGCTTCCAGTTCTACTGCGGAAAGAGGCGTCCCCTTTTGAAACTCCGTCATGCCCGCATCGTCAACCGAAAACAACTCACTAACACTATCGGCTTCGCTCTTTATATCCCTCTCGCTTAGTTCTTCAGAACCACCAAGTCCACCACCGCGATTCTTTCCCTCAGATTGCGTTATCGCAGGCTTGAATCTTTCTCCCTTTCCCGCTCTCAAGTTCATCCCTTTATTCTCTCCCCCCGATTCCGGCAAAGAAAACGGGGTATCAGCCACATTCTTTTTCTTCGATAATTTTTCGCCGGCTGCCCTCTCCATTCCTTCACTGACGATACTAAATGAATCAATCTCATCGGCTGCCGGCATAGCAGAAGTTTCGCCATGAATATGCCCTGCATGCGGCTCCACTGTTATCGATTCACTCTCTGGCACCAATAGTCCATGTATGCGCTCAGTCATTTGAGGAGCTGCTTCTCTTGCAGTTTGCACACTTGCCAGTAATGCAAAGACGAGAACCGTGGCGATGCTACCGAATACCAACAGCACAGCGAGCCAACTTGGCTGTTTATCTGTTTCTGTAGGATACAGCGCCCAGCCTCTTTTTCTGAATAATTTGATCAAGCCGGCAGGGATAGCCAGAACCACAAATCCGACAAGCAGATTTACCAACACCGTCTGCCAGCTTGTTTGCAAGATGTTTTCGACCAGCCGGGCAAGCCAACTCGGGGTTTCGGTAACTTTCATTTGTTCGACACCCGGTTCGAGCGGTTCGATTTGGGAATCGGCTGCGTGATGAATTTCCCATTCCGTTTTGAGAATCCGCAGCGGTTGCCGATCCCCCGTTCCACTGAGAACAGCGAACTCAGGAGAAGGAAGCAGCGGCGTCGAAAAGGCTCCCAGTTCTTCACTTTCGTTATCGAAACCGTACAACACTTCAATCACGCGATGCTTATTGGTCGATTGATTCCCCGAAAGCGAAACAACAAATCCCCCTTTTACTTTGCGGGCGGTGACGGGAATGTGATCGATACTGGTTGACCACAGCGTCGCGTTTTCAGGTAGTCGCACCATCATCGACTGCACGCCGACGGCTGCAAATGTTAATTTCGCCTGTTGCTGGAACTGTCCACTTTCAAGCAATAACGAAGTGAGCTGAAGTTCGTGACCGATGGCTGTCGGAATCGCCTGGGCATCGAAACGATTTTCAGAAACAACCGCCGTAATTCCCGGCTTAATCGCATGATAAACAGCCACAATTCGCGAGCGGTGGGGAATATACCCCGCGTTATTTTCCGCAGGGAAGTCAGCAGGATCAATCGGCTCCAAAGTTGTCCCGGCTTTGTTTTTTACGTTCACATTCAACCGCTGATCAGTCCGCGCAGAAAACGCGAGATACTGCTGTTGAAGCTGTGCAGAATCGAAAACGAGTTCGGGAACGGTGAACTCTTTCTGCTTGTCGCGAGGCAAAATCACCGAAAGAAGCAGCGGCACTTTCCCCGTAACGAAGCGATCAAATTTAATTTTCCAAGTCGTCTCGGCTTCTGTTTTTGTGCGTTGTTGATCAGAAATTCGCATCGCCCCGACCGAGCGGAATTCTTCGTTGATCGTTTCGCTTGAAGAAAGATGAGCCGTCAGTTCCCGCAAGCCACCCCCTGCGACATCGAGCACAACCTGATAACGCAGCGAAATCGTTTCTTCATCGAGAGAAACAATTTGCATCGTCGTTACATTAAACCGCATCGGCTTGCGAACGACATCGAACTGCCCCGCAATATGCGAATTCTGATATCGATAACCGAACCGCTCGCCGGTCATTCCCAAGTAAGCCGGGTCCATCCCTTTGATATCGTGCGGGATCACATCAAGCCGCTGATTCGCGAGCACGACAAACGAACCTTCCAAAATGTTGACACTTTCCAGTTTCAATTCCGGCAGAATAATCGTCTCCTTCGCATTTGCCTGCGAATGTTTCTCGCGATTCAATCGGATAGCGAGCTGGATTGTCCTTTTTTCGCCCGGTTTCAACGGCGGCTTCAACGGCAATCGTAATCGATGCACGCCGGCTTGTTTTGAAATGTACTGCCAATCGATTTCGCCCTGCTGTTGTCGAATCTGCTTCGGCGACCACTCGGCTGGCAGTTCGAGATTCAATTCATACAAGGGGGAAAACAGGGTTTGCAGCGTGATGGAAGATGTCAGCGAAATTTCAGTTTCATCGACATCCAGAATATTCGTCACAGCCGCCTGCACTTCGCGAGCCGTTTGCGAAGTCGAAAGGCGAAACGTGAAATCTTCATCCCAGAGATCATAAAAGTGCAGGTTGCCCGGCTGAATAAACTTGGCAGTCGGCTTCCAATAACGAACCGCAGGCCGCACGCCTTTCATTTCCAGCGGTTTCAAACGCATTTGCGGGGCAACCGAAACGGCCAGCCCGCCAGTGTTGGAAGTGACGCCCTGTAATTGAAGCGGCGCGATCGCCCAGTCATCACTTTTTTTCAGCAGTTGCACACCGAGTAACGTCACACGAATTTGCTGAGGAATTGTTTCGCGAAATGTTAAGGTGATTTTCGTCTGATCTTTCAACTTGGCATCATCTTCCAGATCCCAGCCGGAAAGCCCCGGAGCTTTCACATCTGCAATTTCAAGCCCAGCCGGTACAGAAAACTCCAGCCGATTGAATCGCTTGCCGAACAGATCGATCTGACATTCCGCCTGCCAGTTGACACTGTCGCGTTCAACCCCAATCGCATACATTGTTCGAGCAAAAACAAGCGAATCATTCAGCGATTCGCCCAGCGCATCACGCAGACGAATTTGAATGTTCGAGGCTCCGCCGACTGATGTTCTTACCTGTCGTTTTTTACGATGTTCCGCTTCGGTTTCCAAAACAGAACCATTTACTTCCAGCAAACGCGACTTCGGCACATCAACAATCAGCGTGGCAGCCGATTTCGGAAAGAGCGAAAACGAAGCAATTTCATCCGTACCCACGCGGCGAACAGGCGTTGTTAATGTCAGGGTCAATTCATTAACGCCGGTGAAATTATCCAGCAAGACAAGCTGAGCCGGTTTCCCGGCAATCCCCAGCGGGGCGGTTTCTTTCCCGAGTTTTGCCTGAATAATCGAAACATTATTGATCGGCAAAACCAGTCTCGCCCAGCCCGGTTCATATTTGGAAAGCGTACATTTCGCTTCGATAGTGAGAACATCCCCGTTGATCTTCGCATGATACTCAATCTTTTCAACAACAATCCCGCGTGGCTGCCCCTGTTGAAGTGACTTCGCTTTTTGTGCCTGCAACAGCAGTCTGTTGAATTCTTTCTTGTTAAGCAAAACCCCCGGCTTGACCGCAGACCAGTATTCAGCCAAATCTTTTTCGGGAACATAAACCCGCTCGTAACGCTCATCAATAATTTCTTCAACGCTCTTCGTTTCCCCATTCGCAACCGGCTGAGCAAACAATGCCGTCGTGGGGCAAACAGACGCAATGGCGAGGACAAAAATGACCAGCCAACCTGATAAAGCTATATTGCAATGATTGTTTCGCATCGTATTATTCCAGGGTAAGACCTGTTGATCGAAAAGTCGTAGGGTGCGTTGAAACGCACCAAATGAGGCCTGCTCGTAAAAGGTGCGTCACGATGCACCCTACGGTTTTATTCTTCTTTCGGTTGATCATCTTCAGATATATCCAACACGTTATCAGAGGGTTCTGTCTGCCCGGTTTGTTCAACTGGTTCGGTTTTCAATTCGACCGGCTCGGGAGATTGCTTTGTCTTGCAACTTCCCGCTGTGCAGCAGTGGCGACATTGAAACAGAGCGTGAATTCCCCAGATCAAAAACAGAGCGACGATGCCATATTGAGCAGAAGAAACCCCCTGTTTCACCATTTCCGGTTGAAACTGCATGATCGCACACAAAACGGTGCCGACGACAATCACGACCAGTATTTTATTTTCCCAGGTGGTTCGCATCAGTACCAACGCGATTAACATCAGCGCGATCGTCAACGCGGCGTTGGCTAACAGGCGTGACCAGTAAGTCAACTCCAGTTGAGTCCCTTCGCCAAGCGATTCGTAGATGTAGGCATTCCCATCAGTCGGGAAATCGAACCCGGCAACCGAGTCCCCGCCGATCCACGTATTCAGTTCGGTTATCTGATTAGAATCATCATGAATTCCCGCGATGAAGCTGGCGACTCGGGAGCGTTGTACTCGTTGATACGGTTTTTTAACCGTGACAGGCACATACTCTTCTGGCAACCATAAAACAGCCCGCGATTGTTGCACGACCGCAGCGACTCCTTCCGGGGTGAGCAATCGAGGCGTATTCAATTGCAAGCCGCCCCGCAATGTTGTTTTTGTCAGCGGCGAAATTGGTTGCAGATATTGCAACGTGATGGAGAACTCCTGTTCTGAATTTCCCGGTCGAGAAACATTCACAAAGTAATTCGCCCAGCCGGTTTTCTTTTCTGTTTCCCCTTTTTGTAATTCGCGAGTTTCCCCATTGAGAAGCACCAGCATCGGTTGCACATTACTGGGAAGTTGAATCATCAACCGTTGTCGCTGGCTTGTTTTGATGCGCATGCGAGATCGAACGGCCAACTTTTGCGATGCTCCCAGTACGAACTCTGTTAATGATCGGGAAACAACCGTGCTGACAACCGATTCCACTTCGTGACGGGAGATATTCAGCGTCAATTGAATCGGTTCGCTTTCTGATTGAAACGGATAGCGAAACGCCTGCTGACCTTGCTTGGCGAGCAGCTTTAATTCACGAATATCAATCGCTTCCACCCCTTGCCCGGCTGCATTCACCGCCAGCGATAACGCAGCATCAACATGCACAACAACTTCCCCGGAAGCACGCGACAATTCCGGCCCGGAAATTTCTTTCTTGTTCGCTCCCCGTGGCTGAATAAGCAAAACCTGCTGAGCGGTTTCCTGCGTCTTTTTATCGCTCTCCTCTTCTTCCTGTTCTTCTTCAGATTGCTGGAACGGTAAATCGTAAGTCACTTTGAATTGTTGACGCCCCGTGACAGGCCGCTGTGTTTTAATCATCCAGATAATCCATTGATCGGTCTTTGAATTTCCTTCTTCCTTTTCTTCCGCTTCCGCTTCCGCATCCTCATCCTCAGCCTCAGCCGGTTTTTCGCTTGAAGCCAGTGGTGCTTTTTGTTGAATCGGGACATTTCCCGGCCCTGCGATTGTAATTTGAATTCGTTCACTGACTGCTTTAGGGACCGCAATATAAAAGCGATCAATCCCCGCATATTGCACGTTATAATTGATGATCGTTTCCACAATCGCCCCGGAAGGTTCAACGCGAGTTGTTGTTGCTGTTTGTGCAGTCAACCGTGTTGGGCGACGAATCGTACTGACAGGAATGACCACCGGACGGCTTTGAAACTTCCACGCGGCTCGAATGGTGGTATCAGAAAACTTCATTCGAATTGTATTGACTGGAATCGCTTGAGCCGATTCAATTTTGTCTTCCTCGGCAACAAGTTCAATCGCATCAATTGTGAACGCTGCGATTCGCCCTTGTTCCTGCCTGATTCCTTGCGGCGCGATCAATGGCAAGTTTGGCAGTTTCGATGTCTCTGTCGCCAGGTCTTCTTTCGGACGGACAATATAGCCTCGCACAACAACTGAAAGTGTTCCCTGGAATTGTTCTTTCAACACGATGGAAAGGGTCTGTTTCTTTTTATCGTGCTGAAACTCTGCCATTTGCGGGCATTCCACACCGGTGAGCGAAAAACCTTCCGGCAATTGCATCGCGAGATTAAACACGCCTGTGCGGCGAATCGTGTACTGCATCTGCGAAACAACTTCGATCCGTTGCTCTCGGAACACGACGAACGCCTCATGCTTCAAATCGAGAATCGCTTTGATCGGTTCAGTGCGAATCACAAAATCGAATGCGGGAGAAAAATATCGAAATGAACGTTCTTCGTTCCCGGAATCGGTACGAACCAGCCCGGTTTGACGATCCACCACTAACGTCAATTCTTTGCCGTGGGTGATCGAGAGTGTTCCGTTTTCGCGAGTGACATCCAACGCGTGAATGCCATGCACTTCCCCTTGAACACTCATCCCCCCCAGCGAAATCGGACCAGATTCCGGCAACGAACGCTCGGTATGAATTTCCAGTGTGAGATCTTTTTTCACTTCGCCCAGCAGTTTCACTTCGATCACTTGCCGCTTCTCTTCTTTCTTTACCGTCCATGCTTGAATGCGTGCGGAACTGGTGACATCAAGAATCCGTTGATCCACCGGCACCACCACTCGCAATGAATTCGTTTCGCCCCGCAAAATTTTGTAGCTCAATTTGGCATCAGTATGAATCAGGCCATCTCGAATTGAAATGCGAATTTGATTGGTGACCCGACTCAGCAAATCCATCTCCGGGCGGTCACTGGTTCGCGGCGACCAGGTGACAGAAACTTTCTGCGTCGCTCCCAGGCTGACCGTCACGCCACTGTTTTTTTCAGGAACCGGCTTTTCATTTTTGATGACGATATGCCGGGGGGTAATCGTTATTTTCTGGTCTGCCTTGGGGACGGTAAAGCGAAGCGTCGTGATCCCGACCGGCGGTAATGTGAGATCAACACGTGGTCCCGCGGGAGATCGTTTAATCTGTACCAGAAGTTTCAGCGTCACCTGATAATCTCCAGCCGCTTCAAACAACAGCGAATACCTTCCCTCGCCGGTTCCTCGCAGAAGAACTTTCTTCTTGCCATCAGCCGAAATTTCACCGACCGCTGCCTGCCCCAAATTCAACGGCAGTTCCGCCCAGCTTTCTTTAATCGCTTTGCAAGCGTACTGAGCGGTGATTTCAACCACGTCGCCATTCACGACCGCGCTGTATTTTGAAGAAGAAATAACCGCTTGAGCAGCCGGCTTAATTTCCACCGGTCGCATACCTGCTCTTTTGACAAGGTCGAGATATTCCTCGTAAGAAATAACGACTTTCGATTTGAGCCGATCAATCACTTCGTTCAGGCGGTCATACGGAATGTAAATCAGATGATCAACCGGCCGTTTTTCTTTTTCTTTGACCTCTTCTTCAGGAGGTGTTTTTGCCGGCTGGGCGTGCAACAAGTTAGCTTGCGACAAGAGGCCGATTCCAGCCATCGCGAAACAGAGCAATAAACGCCGAGAGAATGAATTGTTCGATTGAGAGATCATGCCAGAAAATCCAAAACAAAAAGCGGTCTGAGGTTTCAATAAATTCATGAATCATCCTCGAATCAATCAACAGAAGTGATGTTGCAATAATCATCCGAAAAGTGGACTTAATTACGATTGTAACCCAAGTCCGCACAAATTACCCAGCTTGAACATAGCCAATGACGCGGTTGAATCGGATAAAGTTGCAAATATTTTCAAAAAATGCTGAAATCCATCGGTTTCATAAAGGTAATCTGAAGCCAAGGCTGGATGATTGCAAACGGCAAATCATCGTCTATACACGGGTATGCCATTCCATAGCCTCGTTTTTATAACGAAGCTATGATACGATTCACAGCACATGTGAATACGATTCAAATAAGGGAACCTCTACTCATTCAAAAAAACAAAATTGAACGCAGGGCAGATATTCTTGTCTGCCTTCAAATTACAGGAGGCTCAAACACGACAGACAGGAATGTCTGTACTCCTTAATGTCTGCATAATGCCTGTGCTCCTTTTTGAATGAATAGAGATTCCCCCAGGTCAAATAAAAATCACTTCCCAGTTTCGGGAAAGAATAAAAACTTAATTCAATTGTAAACAGGAAACGGAGTTATGTCCTTAGATCCCTACTCACTATGCCCTTGCGAAAGTGGCAATAAACTGAAATTTTGTTGCGCCGATATTGCCACCGAAATGCTCAAAGCACTTCAACTACATGAAGGTGGTCAGTCTCGAGTTGCCAGGAAAATTCTGGAGAAGCTGCATCAACAGCAGCCTGCACGCGCCTGGATTTCCACCTCTTTTGCCGGCGTTTTACTTTCGATGAACGAACCGGTTGCAGCACGAGATGCCCTTAAAGAATTACTCAAAGAGACCCCAGGTCATCCGCTGGGAAGAATTCTTGACGCCACCGCTGCGTTGGATATTGAAGGCTACGATTCGGCGCGAGCTGCCATTCACCGTGCATTTACCAAGGGAGTGAAGCATCACCCGGAAATGGTCGGGTCGCTTGCCGCGGGAGTTTCGTCCATTCTGCTTGATGAAGGGCGATACATGGCAAGCAGGCAGCATATGGCTTTGGCAATGCGATTTGTTCGCCCCGAAGATCGCGAACAAGTGATTATGCAGCTGCTCAAATTTGACAGCGATAAATCGATCCCTTATTTACTGCGAGGTGTTCATAATCTAAAACCGCTCGATCATTTATTGAATGAGGAAGAACAACTCACTTTCAAGAAATCGCTGGGGCTTTCGTCGCTTGGTTGCTGGCGTGAAGCAGCTGCCGTTTTAACGTTACTGGCAAAAAAGCACCCGGAATCAGCCGACCTGTGGAATAACATCGCGCTGTTCCACGCATGGGATGGCGACGAAGAAGCTGCCGCCAAGGCATTTCATCAGGCAGGCCGCTTAGCCAAGCAGCGACAACAAGCCATCGCCTGCGAAACATTGGGTCAATTGCTCGATCACGAATTAAACCTCGTTTCTCATCAGGTGCTCTATTATAAACATGAATCTGCTTCTCGCTTGTTAAGTTTGCTGGATGATGTGCCACGACTTGTTCGTCAGCAGAATAAAGCTCCAGGCCAAAGCGGCGAAGACGAAGAGGTCATCCAGTATCAGATTCTCAACCGGGAGCCTCTGCAGGAGAAACTAAGCTCTCCCATCGACTTTAGTGACATTCCAAAATTTATCGGTTCGTTTGTCTGTATTGAATCTCCAGAATACAAAGGCATTAGCCGACTGAGTGTGGAACAGGAGTTTTATGAGCAAACCAAAGAATTTCTGGAAGAAGCAGCAGGCGATTTAATTGAGCTGGCTTGTGCTAAAAATGAACAGGGAGAAGACCTTCTTCCAGGTGAATCATACGAATCGGGTTGGTTGGAATATCACCAACTTGACGAGATTTTTCACTTTGACGAAAAAATTTATGGTCTGAAACTCTCAGATATGGAGCATGAAAAGTGGGATTACTTTTCCAAACAGCTTTGGCAAAACACTCCTTTCTCTGCGTTGAATGGCAAAACGCCGCTGGAAGCTGTTGGCGATGCTGAACTTGCCATCCCGCTTGCAGCAGCGGTCAATATCTTTGATATTTTTGCTGATCAGTTCAGTCATCAGCTTGATGCAGACGGTCTTCGGGAACAGCTTGGCCTCGAAAAAAATGAACCGTATGACATTAAAGACGATGCTCAGCTTGACAGCTGCGAAGTTCTGGAGATGCTACGAATTCCTGTTGAGAGTTTAAATGATGAGCAATTAAGGCAACTTCTCAACCGCTCACAGTTGATTCAGCATTCACGATTTTCTGAGCAAGTTTTGGAGATCGCCTTACAAAAAGAAGGTGTTATCGAAGAAGAGAGAATGCCTCAGGCATTGCACAATTTTATCGACCTGGCCAAACTTGACTTCAAGATTGATGTGGCTCTCCAACGGGTGCAACTCGCCAGGGAATGGTCTGAAAGAATCGGGCAGGAGCCGACTAAATCGCTGGAATGGGAAATGCGTGAATTGCAATTTCGTGTGGAGGATCCCGAAGACCCCGGTCTAATCGATTTTCTCAATAAACTCTACCAGCAATATTTGCGAAAAATGCCCGAACTGGAAGCAATCATCACCAACTTATTAGCCATGAGCAATATCCTGCCTCCCTGGTGCAGCGGGAATATTGCCACGCCGGGAGGAGAATCGGACTCGAACGAACTTTGGAATCCTGAGAAAGAAACAGAGGCAAGTTCAGGAGGAAAGCTTTGGTTACCTGGACAGGAATGATTGATGCCCACAAAGTTTTCAAACCCCGCTGAAATTATGCAGCGGGCTATTCAACTGGCTCGACAGGGAGTCGGGTCTGTTGAACCAAACCCGATGGTAGGGGCTGTCATTGTAGACGATGAGCTTCAATCTCTTGCAGAAGGTTATCACCAGAAACATGGCGGTCCTCACGCAGAAATTAACGCGATTAATTCTGCCCGGTGCAACGCCCATCCTGAAACGTCATTTCACACAACACTGAAAAATTCAACGCTGAAAAAAACAACGCTGAAAAAAACAACGCTGAAAAATTCAACGCTGTATGTCACACTCGAACCGTGTGCACATCGTGGGAAAACTGGTCCCTGTGCAGAGGCGGTGATTTTAGCCGGGATTCGCAAAGTCGTTATCGGTTGCAAAGATCCTGCCCCGCATACCAAAGGGAATGGGATCAAGCATCTTGAAGAAGCCGGCATCGAAGTGGAAGTCGGATTTCTGCAAGCTGAATGTGAAAAACTGATTCGTCCTTTCACAAAATTAATGATAACCGGACTTCCTTACGTCCATGCCAAGTGGGCGATGACACTCGATGGAAGAATCGCCAGTCGTACCGGTTGTTCACAATGGATTACGAACGAAGATTCTCGCAAAATTGTGCACCAAATACGGGGACGTATGGACGCTATTCTTGTTGGGGCAGGAACGGTTCGTGCAGATAATCCACTTCTGACAACACGCCCGCCGGGAGAACGAATCGCAACGCGAATTGTCCTCGACTCCAATGCTTCGACACCACTCGATTCAAAACTCGTTCAGTCCGTTTCAGAAGCACCGTTAATAATTGCCTGTCTGGCAGAAAGTTCTGAGAAACGCTGCCTAAAACTGGAACAAGCAGGAGTCGAACTCATTCGCTGTCCTGCCAACAAACAAAGCCAGCCTTGTATTGAGTTTCTACTGAAAGAACTCGGTTCTCGAAAAATGACGAATTTACTCGTTGAAGGTGGCTCGAAAGTACTCGGCTCTTTTTTTGATTTGAAGCAAATTGATGAAGTTCATACCTTCATTGCCCCGAAAATCATCGCGGGGGCGAATTCGCCTGGACCGGTTGCAGGAACAGGGATTTCCGAAATGAATCATGCCCTGCAATTTCAGGAAGAAAAAACGGTCACCATTAACGGCGATATTTACTTCAACGGGCACACGAACCATCACTGCAATCAGGAAGAACATCAGGAAAAACTATGAACGACTGGCTCTATCGAATTTCTCTGGCCTGGTTAATTGCAGCGGTTATACTGGTCCTGGGATACTGGACCCAATGGATTCCCTTTTGGCAGGCAGGGCTGTATGGCGTCTCTGTTTTGGTCTGCTCGCTGATCTTGTTTTTGCTTAACGGATACGACAAACTTCAAGCTCGTCGAGAGAAGCGAAGAATTCCAGAAAAGTGGTTGCACGGCTTGGAGTTACTCGGCGGTTGGCCCGGAGCCCATTTCGCCCAGCAATTCTTTCGGCACAAAACAGAAAAAGTAGCTTATCGCAGAGTTTATTGGACCATCATCATTCTGCACATTTCATTGCTTGTTGTCGCATTCTATTATTCCTTCACCCTGTCAGGTTCACAGGAAGATTAGAGGCGATCAACAACATGAGTCTGCTTTTTGTGTTGTTGAAGGCCCGTTATGCAAGAGCATTTATCGCGTAATGATCAGTTCTGACCTGGAACGATTCAATAACATTGGGCCATTGCGTCAAAGCCAAAAGTCACTCTGGCCTTTTCTCCTCCATATCTTCTGGCTCACTACATATCCCCTATAGGTCAATACTGTAATATTTTATCTAGTATCGTGATATTCCCCATATTTTCTATTGTGTTTGTTTCTGCTTATGGTATTTTTGAAGCTGAAATATCGGATTGGGTTTGGAATCAGATAGTAAACATAAGCAAGTTAGTATAGCTTCTATCTTGGTATCCTGTTCGATTGTAGGTGAATGCGTGGTTTTGCCGCCCCTGTTGCGTCGCAGTTGTTTTAATGCTCATAATTCTAGAAGGAGACCAAAGAATGGTTTTATCAAGAGGACCGGTAAAGGTGTTGATGGGATTTGCAGCCTTGGCTATGTTCGTAGCTGTAAGTTCTTCATCGCAGGCAGGTCGAAGGTATCACGGCAGCCTGGGTAGCAGCGGTGGAAGCTCCGGGAGTTATGGGAGCAGCGGTGGAAGCTCTGGGAGTTATGGGAGCAGTGGTGGAAGTTTCGGTAGCCATGGGAGCAGCGGCGGTAGCTATGGAAGTCGTGGCAGCTATGGAAGTCGCGGAGGAATATTCCGCCGACGAGCATTAAGGCGAGGCTCTCACGGATCGAGTGGTGGATATTACCATAGTTCAGGCGGAAGTGCTTACGGTTCCAGTGGCGGTTCTTCTGGTGGCTACCATCATAGCTCTCACGGTTCCAGTGGTGGATCTTCTGGTGGAGTAGTTATTTACCAGCCATCGAGCAGCGTCTATTCACGACCACCTGCTGTGAATTATCCTGCACCTGCTGTGAATTATCCTGCACCTGCAGTGAAACATCATGCACCGGCTTTGAAAGCACCGGCGCCTCAACCTAAAGCGGCTGCACCGAAAGCACCGGCGCCTCAACCTAAAGCGGCTCCTGTTCCAAAGAAAGTGGCTCCTGTTCCAAAGAAAAAAGATGACCAGGCTCGCATGACGATTCAAGTTCCTGCGGACGCGGTTGTTTCTTTGAATGGGCATCAGATGACACTGACAGGAAAAACCCGAAAATTCATCTCCCCTGTTTTGCCAACGAACAATGCTTATGCCTACACCGTTAAAGTAGAGATCGTTCGGGATGGGAAGATGGTATCAATCGAGCAAGGACAAATTGTTCGTGCTGGTGAAAATTATGAGTTGACTTTCATCGAACAAAATGGATCATTGGTTTTTGTCGATCCATCAGCAGGAAATGTTGTTGCATTCCAGTAAGTGAAGTCTGTCAGTTCATTGGATCGAATTGACATTGGAAAAGCGTTGTTTTTGCGATAACGCCACAAAAATAAGGAGAAAGGGATCGTTTTGCCCTCTCTCCTTTTTTTAACAGGCTTAAATTGGACACTAAGGGTCAATTACATTCGCCGCCTGATGGTCAATCAACAATTATTGAGCCGCCTGGGCGAACATTATTTTCAGGATTCAACACGATGAACAGTACCGAATTGCCTCCCTTATATGCAGATAAGCCAGCTTCGGTTGCCCCTACTAGAAGCTGGCCCAAACGCCTTGGGTTTTATGCACTTAATGCTGCGATTATGTTCCACTTAATCGCTATTTGTGCGGCCCCGGTTTCTGTTTCGCCAGCCTCAGAACTGGAACAATCATTATGGGTTTCTGTTTCACCTTATGTTCAATTGCTGTATCAGAATAATGGGTTTCACTTTTTTGCACCCAACCCGGAAGGAGCGCATACGGTTATCTACACGGTTGCTTACGAAGATGGAAGCACCGAGCAGGGGAAGTTTCCACATCGGAAAATTTGGCCACGATTATTGTATCACCGCCATCTGATGCTTTCAGAAAGCCTAGCCTCGATGGAAGGTGAGCGACGCGAAAGAATGATTCGTGATTTTGCCTACCAGGTCTGTAAAGATCACGAGGCGCAGCAAGTGACCCTTTCGCTTCTCAGGCACGAGATCGCGTTCAGGGAACGGATTATAGCTGGCGGAAGTCTGTTTGATGAAGATTTGTATCAAGAAATACCTTTAGGAACATTCACATGGGCCGACTTATCAGCCACCTCTTCAGAGAATTCGGTAGCCACTGCAACGAAGTAGCCAAGGCCTGGAATAAATTCTGGTTTACGCCACGCGATCCGTACGCGCTCTGCGTGATACGGTGTCTTGTGGGCTGGATGGCCTTCTATACGATTCTTGTATGGGGCATCGAACTGGAAGCGTTCTTTGCGCCACAATCGTACAACTCGGCTGCGATGATCCAGGATCATTTCACCAACGTGGAAGGGCCATACGCTCTCTCTTTTTGGACATGGGTTCCAACCGAGTGGATGTATCAAGTCCACTACCTCAGCCTGGGGATCGCGTTCTGTTTTATGATCGGGTTGTTCACGCGAGTAACCTCTGTTTTAACATTGATCGTCCTCATTTCGTATGCTTATCGCGCCCGCTTTGCCAACTACGGTCTCGATCAAATCGTGACCATATTAACTTTGTATCTGTGCATCGGTAACAGCGGCGAATACCTTTCGGTTGATCGTTTGATTAAACGGTATCGAATTGCAAAAGGTAAAATTTATGCGGGGCTTGGACTCTGGAAA
>Ga0316209_1001426_pt1 | contig 24938 bp, 22 predicted proteins | sample 6monopyrite_MG_FD_204945 | JGI IMG/M metagenome (GOLD analysis project Ga0316209, IMG submission 204945) | Microbial mat bacterial communities from mineral coupon in-situ incubated in ocean water Damariscotta River, Maine, United States -... | ecosystem: Environmental > Aquatic > Marine >...
GTTATCTGGCTATATTTATCCATGCGGACTCCAATCTTGCCGGAAAAGAGAAGCTGGTTAATATACCAGATAACCTCTAATTCTCCAGCTAAGCTAAGCTGAGTTGCACTTATTAGTTGAATCCGCGGTTAATATAGAATCTAAAGCTAAGGTAGAAAGAATCGCCGAATTTTTAGATTGTAGACCGGGAAAAAAATTACAATTACCCCTGCATTAACAAAAATTCGGTGATTTTGTTCATATCAAGGTCAAAATCATCGGCTCTTACGCCTTTTTCAATTGACTCTTCAACGTCGGACGACAGGTCAATATCTTTAGCGAAAGTAAATACATTTTGCTTCAGGTTAAAAAATGCTTTAACGACAGGTTGGGTCGGATTTTCCTGATTTCTAGATTTAACGATTGCCAGCCGGTTGGTGTTTAATTTAACCAGCGATCCCACCGGGTAAACGCCCAGACAACGGATAAACTGGTCAACTTTTACCGGGTCGAGTTCCCCGTTTTTCGCCAGCTCCCGTAAAATCACAAAAGCTTTGATCTGTGCTATCCCCTGCTTGTAAACGCGGTGAGCGCAGAGCGCATCATAAATATCACAAATTGTGATCATGCGATCATAAGTGGATAAGTCCTCCGCACCGAGTCCAAGAGGATAACCGCCGCCGTTGAGTTTTTCGTGGTGGTTGGCGACAACCTGCCGGGTAACCGCGGCAAGATCACTGGTTTCGTCGACGATTTTTTTCGAGAATACCGCGTGCTTTTTAATCACTTCAAACTCGCTGGCGGTTAACTTACCCGGTTTATTCAACACCTTGTCGGGGATTTTTATTTTACCAACGTCGTGCAAAAAAGCACCTACAGCCAGTGCATGAGTGAGCTCGCGTTCAAACTTGAGGAAACGGCAGAAAATAGTCATCAGTATCGACACAGAAATTGAATGCTCAAGCAGATACTCATCTTTACGACGGATATTAATCACACATGCCAGCGCATCCGGGTTTTCAAAGATCTGCTCAATTGACTGATCAGTAAGCGCTTTTATTGGCGCCGGATCGACTGGCTGTCCGTTCTTGATGTCATCAAGTACTTTTGACTGGATCTTTTTGGCGTCATCAAACAGCGTCTTGGCAACGCTCAAGCGCTCCGCATAATTCTGCGCCAGAACGCCTGGTTTATCTGCAACCTGCCCCTTATCGGCGCTCTCATCAGGTTTTTCGTTCTGCCCTGATTGAGAAGTTAAATCCAGCGGTTGCTCGACTTTCTCCGCTTCGGCATCTGCATCCAATACGTTTTTTACGTCTTTATTCTCCTCAGGCTTACGTCGTTTGCTCGTATCTACCCTTACCCGCAGCACCCCCTGTTCGATCAGGTGTTCAATTGCGTGAAAATCCTTTACCCAGCCTGAGTGCTTTATCTTGTAGTGGCCTCGTTGCTGAACTATATCGACAACGTACGCGCCCACACTTAACTGATAGATATCCCTTTCAATGATCATGACTAAACGTCGGTCCCCTGCAACCGGTTAACATTTCTCTTAATCAGATTGATCCGTCGGTTTGATAAATACAACCGCCAGTTGTTTCTTATCTTTAGAAATCGCCAAACGCGAAATCAGATTTAATTTAAAGCCGGTCGGGTTTTTTATCTTTTGCCAACTCATTACTTTACCGAGTTTAGCAACAAGTAAATCGCTGCCCGTTGAAGAAATAACCGTATTTTGATCCAGCCAGGCATAATCCTGAGTTCCTTCTGGCAATTGTCCATAGCTGATTATACTACCGCTTTCAAAATCGTAACTTTTGAGCTGATGTCTTTGCAAGCTCCCTTCGCCGGAACCCGGCTTTTCAGGTTCATTACTTCGAGAAACAATTTGAGTGTAGCTGATCCGGCTGCTTGCGGGGATTTTTTGCAAACAACGGCCGATATTTTGATCGATCAACCTGCTCTGTGGCTCACCTAAACGCGCCACGCGTAACTGGTGTGGTTCGCCCAATACAAATAACGCTACCCTGTCACCACTCCAAACGTGATAACCGACGGGCTTGATTTCCTCAAAAATAGGAGAGAAGCCGCCTTCAAAATCGTAACGCCATAAACGCTGGCTTCCATCTTTTTCTACTCTCACGGTCGACAAGCTATTTTCCTGACCGTCGATCAATGTTGGAGAATATTCGCTTAACTCACTAGCAACCAACTTGCGCGCGCTCGATTTTTCGCGACCCGGCTGCGCACGTTGCCACACCCAGATATCGGCGTTATTATTTTCTATTCGAGTGAAATAAATTTTGTTGCCGTCTCGGGAAAAAGCGGGCTGGTTATCGTAACCAACTCCGGTCGCGACCAGTTCAGGTTTTGCTAGCGACAGAGCCCCGTTCGCCGACTCTAACCGAAATACCACTATATCGTGATCAGGTAACACCTGTGTTTGTGCTTTTACGCCAAACGAAAGGAAAGATGCAATCAGTAAACCAGTCAGACCAAATAACTTCATTCAAACACTCCGCTTAATACAAAAATTACCGTTTTGAAACGTGATAAATGTTGATCCAGTCGCCCGCTTTTTTGCTGCCGATCCCTTTGGTTAGCTGCCCTTTTCTGGGTGTAAATTCAAATTCAGCGGTTTCCTGCTCTGCGTGATGCTTAACTTTTTCAGAAACAACAATTTCACCGCTGTCAGCCATCGACTCTAACCTGGCGGCCATACTAACAGCAGTCCCTTCCAGATCGGACTTATCGGTAATTTCATTGTGCACAATAGAGACCTGGCCCAGGTCAATTCCAATGCGTAGCTCAAAATCCGCTGCCATCAGCACCTGCCTAATCATATATGCACACTCGACAGCAGATTTCACTGTTCTAAAAGTCGCGCGTAGTGAATCGCCTTCCATATTAGGGTAGCTCGCTTGCCAGCGCTGCATAAGCGGTTTGAGCAGGCCACGAAAAAGCGACAAACGTTCGGAAACAATGCCTTCTTTCCACCGGGTAAAGCCCTTGAGATCGATAAAAAGCACACAAAAATTACGTACCTGATCCATATCGTGCTCCGCGGCCAGTTCGAGCAATCGTGGCCAGAATTGCTCCTTAATACCAGCGATGGCTTCACGAAAGCGGCGCTGCATTTGTCGATCGGCTCTTAACGCCAGTTGAGCACTCTGGATCCGGCCAGCTTCTTTCTTTAGCGAAATTTCCAGCTCTTTAAGAGAATAACTTCCGGCTTCATCCACAACCAGTTGTACCAAAGCGCCTCCGGCTACATCTCTGACGGACTTCAAGCGTAACGCGACTCCCCAGTGACAGGCTTGCAGATGTTCAATTAAAATGGGCAGCGTAGTAATTTCATTGGCGCTGAGTCTGAACTCATATTTTAATTCGATTACCAGCGATTCCGAATAAATGCGTTCAAACTCTCCTTTGCGGTACTCGGTCAGCAGCGCGGCTTCTCGATCCCAATAAGCGTGAGAACACTTGATATCGCGAATATCCCAACCGGTTGATTCAACATTAAACAAGCTGGCATTGGTTATATTCGCGCCAGCCAGACAAGCGCCGGAAAGATCGCCTGCACGAAAATCACAGCCTTTTAAATCAGCATCGCAAAAATTTGTGCGTGATAAATTGCAGCCACTAAAATCAATACCGCTAAGAACGGCGGATTTAAACTGAGCTTGTCTTATTTTGGCGCCTTTTAATAAACTCCCGCTTAAATTAGCGCCGTTGAGCAGGCTTTTTTCAAAACTGACCCCGCGTAGATCAGAGCGTTTCATGCTGGCGTTACTTAAATCCTTATTTGCCATATTCTGCTTACGCAAATCGCAAAGATCCAATGTAATCCCTTTCAGGTTAAAGCTTTGCAGGTCCAATCCACGCAGATCACAGTTGATAAACTCTGTACCATTAAGTACCGCAGTCAGCAAATTTGCCTGTTCAAAATTACACTTTCTGATTTCAGCGTGAGACAAATCAGCCGCTATCAACTTGCTTGAAGAAAAATCACAATTACTAAATCTGGAATGAGACAGGTTGCTGGAAATGAGGCTGGATGAGTGGAAATTACATTGTTCAAAATAACATCTTATAAATTCAACATTCGAAAGGTCCATTGATTCAAAGTCAACTTCTCGAAACTCCTCACCCTCAATAATGATCGGTTTAATACCCTGGTCTTTACGCCACTTAGACCAGCGTTCTTTTTGTAAAAAAAGTTCAGATGAAATAACCATTTGATTGACAACCTTATCCAAAGTACCCTCTCCTTTTTTGGCGCTGAACAGAGAAAAACAACGCGCGGCTCAGGCCTGATGCGGTATAGAACTGTATGTTGCCTGAAAATATCCAATAAAACAATGCGTAAGCTGGTCACCAATAGCGGTTGCCGGACGGCCTGGCTCAATGGGTTTTATGACTGAGAAGACAGACATTGACGAACAGGCGATAAGGATACAGGTTTCCCTCCTTACTTTTCTCGGCTATCATCGGCTAATTGCAAAACACTCAGGCGTTCAATATGACACATCGATTTCAAGCGTTCAGGGAAAAGCGACAGCGCGGTAACGAGAATTTACTCAAAACAAAAAACCTGGTAACCAAGCGTTTCATTTCACTGGATAAACAAGCCTACGCAGACGGTTCACTCAGTGCCCAGACCAAGGAGATTATGGCGTTAACCGCGTCGATGGTATTAAGGTGTAACGACTGTGTCGATTACCACCTTGAAACCTGCGTTAAACTCGGGTTTGAACGAGATCAAATCGATGAGGCCATTGGCGTTGCGATGTTGGTCGGCGGCTCAATAGTTATTCCACACGCCCGTCATGCGGCGGAGAGTCTGGATTTTCTATTTCAGGAAAAAGAGCAGGAATAATTGCAGTTTGCGCTACGCCGCTTTGAATTTTGGTTGGCTAGGGTTAAAAGAGAAATTTTTCTTTTAGCAGGGTAACTATTTAAAGATCAGATCACGCAATTGGGCTATCTGATCGCGGTAATCAGCCGCTTTCTCAAATTCCAGATTTTTAGCGGCCTGTAACATTTCCTTCTCTAGTTTCGCAATCGCCCGGCTCGCCTTTTCAGGAGTGTCAACGCGATACTCTGCGCCTTTTTCTGCGACCGCTCTGTTACCACTTCGCTTCTTGTTGCTAACCCAGCCACCGGTTTGCATAACGTCCGTTATTGCCTTGCTCACACCCACCGGGGTTATCTGATGTTTCAAATTATAATTATGCTGAATTTCCCGCCGTCGATTGGTTTCATCAATCGCCCTTTTCATTGAGCCGGTGATCTTGTCTCCGTATAAAATCGCTTTACCTTTAAGATTCCTGGCTGCTCGGCCAATTGTTTGAATAAGCGAGCGCTCTGAGCGCAGAAAGCCTTCTTTATCGGCGTCTAAAATCGCGACCAGTGACACCTCGGGCATATCCAGTCCTTCGCGCAACAAATTGATCCCGACCAGCACATCAAATTCTCCGCTACGTAAATCTCTGATAATTTCCATCCGTTCAACCGTATCGATATCCGAATGTAAATAGCGCACCCGGCAACCGTGTTCACTCAGATATTCTGTGAGGTCTTCGGCCATCCTTTTGGTGAGAGTGGTCACCAGCACACGTTCGCTTATCGCCGCTCGTTGGTTGATTTCAGACAGAAGATCGTCAACCTGGGTTGCCACCGGCCGCACTTCCAGCTCAGGGTCTAGTAATCCGGTGGGGCGCACCAGCTGTTCGACTACCGCGCCAGAGTGCCGTTTCTCGTAATCTGCGGGAGTCGCCGAAACAAAAATGGCTTGCGGTGCCAGCTGCTCAAACTCATCAAATTTAAGTGGCCGGTTATCTAATGCAGAAGGCAGGCGAAAACCATATTCGACCAAGGTTTCTTTACGCGAGCGGTCGCCCTTATACATGGCGCCAATTTGAGAGACCATGACATGGGACTCATCGAGTACTAACAATGCGCCTTCGGGCAGGTAGTCGAATAGTGTCGGCGGGTGCTCGCCACGCTGTCGTCCGGAAAGAAACCTGGAGTAATTTTCGATTCCAGAGCAATATCCCAGTTCCAGCATCATTTCGATATCAAACCGGACCCGCTGTTCAAGTCGCTGGTACTCAACCAGTTTGTTCAATTCTTTAAGCTGAGTCAGGCGCTCTTCCAGTTCCACCTTGATCGCCTCTATCGCGTCCAGAACCGTTTGCCGAGCGGTCACATAATGACTTTTCGGATAAATAGTCACTCGCGTCAGTTTCTTGTGTACCTCGCCCGTCAGCGGGTCAAAAGTACTCAGGCTATCCACCTCATCGTCGAACAATTCGATACGGATCGCGTTGCGCTCGGATTCCGCCGGAAAAATATCAATGACATCGCCACGCACGCGATAAGTCGCACGCTGCAATTCAGTATCATTGCGCGTAAATTGCAGCTCCGCCAGCCGGGCGAGCAATTGCCGCTGGTTGATTTCGTCACCCGGTTTAAGGTGAATGACCATGGCATGAAACTGTTTCGGGTCGCCCAATCCATAAATGGCCGACACCGAAGCAACTATGATAGCATCTTTGCGCTCAAGCAAAGCTCGCGTGGCCGATAACCGCATTTGTTCGATATGATCATTGATGGAGGCGTCTTTTTCGATAAAAGTATCACTACTGGGTACGTAAGCTTCCGGTTGGTAGTAGTCATAATAGGAAACGAAATACTCTACCGCATTATCAGGAAAAAAGAGTTTCATTTCGCCATAGAGCTGCGCCGCCAGTGTTTTGTTCGGTGCCAGTATAATGGTCGGCCTGTTGCACTGCTGAATGACGTTAGCGATGGTAAAAGTCTTACCGGAACCGGTCACTCCGAGCAGCGTTTGGTGACTGAGGCCGTCTTCAAGTCCCTGCAGCAATTGCTTGATCGCATCTGGCTGGTCGCCCGTGGGTTTAAACGGTGATTGAATAGAAAAAGAGTCGCTCATTCAGATAATTACGCTTGCCATGTCTGGAACAGGCATCATATTTTAACTCTGGCTGATCCGCCAGTGGAACTCTTGCAAACTGGCAAAATACCGGTGGCATTGAGCTTTTTTAGGTTGTAGATGATCAACGTAGCGGCTGGTTGCGCGATTTTTGAACGAAAGCTGACCGAAGACACAAAGAATCGTCTTTTTTTATTTGAGAAGGTTGACCGACCACAATTTCTTCTTTATTATTGCGCTCGCTCTCGCAGAGACATTATTCCCCCTTAGCTCAGTTGGTTAGAGCGACGGACTGTTAATCCGCAGGTCCCCCGTTCGAGTCGGGGAGGGGGAGCCAAATTGGAAAAAGCCGCCTCATCGCGGCTTTTTTTATGCGCGCGAACTAATCATAAATTACTGCTAGTTCAATGGCCCGGTTCCCATTACAATACCGCTGTGAATCAGTTTAATCCTAAAGAATACATATTAGTCGGCCTGGTCGCGAGCCTATCGACATTAGTGATGATCTTCGCGCCGACGTCTATTGAATTGCTTCGATATGAGTCCCTGTCGGTCAGCCAGGGCGAGTGGTGGCGACTTTTTACCGCTAATTTCACCCACAGTAGCTGGAACCACTGGATGCTTAATTTTGCTGGTCTGTTACTGATAGATTATCTGTTTCAACCCCTGATTAAACAAGCTCAGCGCGCGGCTTTATTATTATTTAGCATGGCCCTCAATGTTTTTTTATTACACTTAACCATGAATTTAAGCTGGTACGTTGGACTCTCTGGCGCGCTGCATGGATTTCTGGTTGGGGCTGCCTTGCTCAGCTTTTCACGCGCGCGGCTATTTAATGGTCTGATTATTCTGGTGGTAAGCGCTAAACTGGCGCTGGAGTTAAGTAGTGAAATCAATCAGGGAACGGCCAGCTTTATCGGCGCTAATGTAGTGGAAGAAGCGCACCTTGCGGGCGCCATTTCTGGCGTAGTCTATCTGCTTCTGCTAAAAACGGGCGGTTGGAGTCGGTCGCATTGGATTGCCAGAACCAACAAAAAGGCGCATCACTGAAACGCCTTTTTGCAGTTTTGCTAAGATAGTTTACTTCAGAAAAATACGCGATTTGTTCTTAGCTATAGTCGCCACGCCGATCCCTTTTACTGCGGCCAGCTCTTCGATAGCGTTGAATTTTCCGTGCGAGTTACGATAAGCGACAATTGCCTTGGCTTTTTTCAAACCAACACCGGTCAGGGTTTCGGCGATTTCCGTCACCCCCGCTGTATTGAGATTGATAGATTGTTTCGTTTGTTTTAATTTTGCTTTGACCGTTTGCGCTGAGCTTGTTTTTGGCGCCGCGGACGCCGTTTGTGAAAAAGCCGAGAAAGCAAAAAGCGTGATAATAACCAGCATTAATTTTTTCATTAATTCTCTCCTTGAATAAAAATAAATAGAGCCAAAAAAGGCAAATGGACTATAACCCAAAGTTTTATTGGCTGCTAGCGGAAGGCAATACTTTCAGATATTTCGCACAAGGCTTTAAGTGGATCGCCCGCTTGAGTGATTGGTCTGCCGATCACCAGATAGTGAGAACCCGCACTAACTGCCTGTGCTGGCGTCATGATGCGCGACTGGTCGCCTTGCTCGCTGCCAGCCGGTCTGATTCCCGGCGTTACCAACTTAAAGTTATCTCCAAGCTGTACTGTTAGCCTCGCTGCCTCCTGAGCCGAGCATACTACCCCGTCTAGACCGGCATTTTGAGCCAGCCTGGCCAGATGTAAAACCTGATCGTCAATGGGACGTTGATAACCAATGTCAGCATATTGAGTCTCATCCATGCTGGTCAGCACAGTCACACCGGTGAGCAGAGGTCTTTGAGTGCCAAATTGTCGCAAAGCTTGTGCCGCCTCGGCCATCATTTTCTGCCCGCCACTGGCGTGCAGGTTAACCATCCACACCCCTAGATCGGCTGCCGCCAAGCAGGCCTTGGCGACGGTGTTGGGAATATCATGAAATTTTAAATCCAGAAACACGTCGAAATTGGCCGCAACCAGAAATTTCACCCACTGTGGCCCTAGTCGAGTAAACATTTCCTTGCCAACTTTCAATTTGCACAAATCAGGATTTAACTGCTCTACTAATTTTCTAGCTAGTGCTTCCGAGTCAAAATCGAGAGCGACGATAATTTTTGGATCACCAGCGGTGACATCAGAGGTGGACAACATGCTTGGTTTACTCTCCTTCGATCCCCTGGATAGGTTTTACACTTCCCCAGGTTTTGCAGCTCGGGCACTGCCAAAATAAAGTTTTTGAATCAAATCCGCAGTGATTACAACGATACACGGGTTTGTCCTGTAGCAGCTTTGAGACGACCTCCTGTAACATCAGCAGGCTAGGTCTTGCGCTCTCATTGGCGTGTTTCAGGTGCAGGTCAATCAGTTTAAGCAACCCTTTAATTGAAGGGTGCGTTACCATTTGTTTGGCGATATAGTCCGCGACCGCGTGATCGCCGTGGGCCGCCTGAATTTCTTCAGCGTAAGCCAGAATGGTTGAAACGCCTGCACCTTGCTCAATTGCGTAATTCAGAAAAGCCATCAGGCCGCGATGGTCGTTAAGTTGAACATAACTCGAACGTACCTTTTGCAGCGCTTCCGGAAGTAACTCAATATCCTGTTTGATCAGTTCCCGGTAGGTTCTGACCGCCTGTTTATGGCGTCCCATAGAATAGTGAATGTCACCGCTCAGCAGGGTAGCTCGCACACTTTTAGGGTCAACGGCCAGCGCTTTTTTTACAAACCCGATCGCCTCTTTAGGTGCTTTCGAATAAAGCCGGTCTTCGGCAAGCTCACAGTAAAAGTGCGCGATTTCGTTTTTCAGGCTGGGCGTGGCGCCCAATTGCAGTTTTTCAGAAATCTTAATCGCGTTTTGCCAGTCTTTGGTTTGCTGGTAAATCGTGAGCAACTGTTTGAGGCTTGCCGGCTTGTGTACCAGATCGTGCATCAGCTCTTTGAAAATATTTTCGGCACGGTCGAGTAGACCAGCTCCCATATAATCATAGCCCAGTTCCATCAACGACATTTTTCGATGGGCAGTACTGAGAGATGGTCGGGCGATCAGATTTTGATGAATCCGGATTGCTCTATCAACCTCGCCTCTTCGGCGAAAGAGATTTCCCAGAGCTAGATGCGTCTCGACCGTTTCGGAATCTACCTCCAGCATACTGACAAAAGTATCGATCGCCTTATCCGACTCTTCGTTGAGCAGATAGTTAAGGCCGGTAAAATATTTTCTAGACAACCCAGTATGCAATCCGTCTGATTCGGACTCGGCGATGGAGCGCCCGTTTCTGTAGCCAAAATACCAGGCAACGGGTAGCAGTAGCGCGATTATTAGTAGAAGTTCATACATGCTGACTATTAGATTTCCTTTTCCTAATACTCATCTTTAACCGGAAGCGAGCGCAGACTGTTTATTTCTTTTTGATGTTTTTCCAGTTTGCTTTTTGCCTGTCTCAGCTGAAACTTTGCCTTCATCAGGCTTCCAACCACCGACGAAACCCCCAGGCCAAACCCGACCAGCAGACTGGCGACCATAACCCAGTTCAATTGCCAGTCTAATTGTCCGCTAAAATAGTTAACGACAACCTGCGAATCGTTCTGTGCAAAAAATAATGCAGAAACGACAAATAACAGTAGAGAGACCACAATGGTTAAAAACTTTTTCAAAATACTCACCTGTAAATTACAGCTGTATTTTATCCCAGCTTGCCAGTTGCGGTCGATGACTATATTTGATTCTGTCGACCAGGATAAAAAAAAGCATATCTGGAGATATGCTTTTTTTACTTGTTGCGAAATCGCGTTTAGTTTTGTTCGATACTGGCGTTAACCCGATCGCGCAGTTCCTTACCCGGCTTAAAGTGTGGCACGTATTTTCCTTCTAATTGCACCGATTGACCGGTTTTTGGATTACGGCCAACTCTTGGAGCCCGATAATGCAATGAAAAACTGCCAAAACCCCTGATTTCAATTCGCTCACCTTGCGCCAGCGACTGGGCCATGTGCTCTAACAGGCTTTTTACGACTAACTCCACGTCTTTTAAAGACAATTGAGTTTGCCGAGCCGCCAGTCGTTCAATTAACTCGGATTTTGTCATCAACCCATCCTTTTACTTTATTCGACGCTAATTTGATACTTAACACAATAGACAATTTGACTGCAAAAAGCAAAAAAAAATGCCCAAAATCAATAGATTAAGGGCATTTTCTCATTTCGATTAGAGGCGATTAATCGCGATCTAATTGCTCTTTTAACAAGTCACCCAAAGTCGCAGGAGCAGAATCGTCCGATTTGCTGTAGTCTGCCACTGCCTGAGCTTCTTCCTGCTTGTCTTTCGCTTTGATAGACAGGGTAATAACCCGGTTCTTCTTGTCGACAGCGGTAAACTTAGCGTCAACAGAATCGCCCACTTTAAAGAACTTGCCAGCGTCATCGACGCGCTCTTCGCTGCTTATTTCAGCCGCTCTGAGGTAACCTTCGACATTTTCACCCAGTGAAACCTTAACGCCACGAGCGTCTACTTCGGTCGCAGTGCCGGTAACAACCGTTCCTTTGGCGTGCTCAGCCAGGAATTGAGCGAAAGGATCAGAGTCAACCTGCTTCACACCAAGAGAAATACGCTCTCTTTCAGCGTCAACAGACAATACAACCGCTTCGACTTCATCGCCTTTGTTGAAGTCACGTACTGCTTCGTCACCGACTGCAGTCCATGAAATATCAGAAAGGTGAACCAGACCATCAATTCCACCATCGAGTCCGATGAAGATACCAAAGTCAGTAATCGATTTGATTTTACCGGTAACTTTATCGCCTTTGTTAAATTTACTGGCGAACTCGGTCCACGGATTAGCGACACATTGCTTAAGTCCCAGAGAGATACGACGACGCTCTTCGTCAATATCCAGAACCATTACTTCAACTTCATCACCCAGATTAACGACTTTACTCGGGTGAATATTCTTATTGGTCCAGTCCATTTCAGAAACGTGAACCAGGCCTTCAACGCCTTCTTCGATTTCTACAAAACAGCCATAGTCTGTCAAATTAGTGATACGGCCGAACAATCGCGCACCTTCTGGATAGCGACGAGCCAAATCGGCCCATGGATCTTCACCTAACTGCTTCATCCCAAGAGAAACACGCTGGCGTTCCGGATCGTATTTAAGTACTTTAACGTCAACTTCATCGCCAACCTGGACCACTTCAGAAGGATGCTTAACCCGCTTCCAGGCCATATCGGTGATATGCAGCAAGCCATCTACGCCGCCCAAATCAACAAAGGCACCGTAATCGGTCAGGTTCTTGACGATACCTTTGACCTTTACGCCTTCTTCCAGACGCGCCAGTAACTCTTCACGCTCGGCTGAGCTTTCAGCTTCAATCACGCTTCTGCGTGAAACAACAACGTTATTTCGTTTTTGATCGAGCTTGATAACCTTAAATTCCAGGTCCTTTCCTTCAAGATGAGAAGTGTCGCGAACAGGTCGAACGTCAACCAGTGAACCAGGCAGGAAGGCACGTACGTTCTTGACTTCAACGGTAAAGCCGCCTTTGACTTTGCCGGTAATAATTCCGACAACCGTTTCTTTGGCTTCACACGCTTTTTCCAGCTCCAACCAGGTTTCAAAGCGTTTCGCTTTTTCACGTGATAGCTGAGTCGCGCCATATCCGTCTTCAATGGCATCAAGAGCGACATCAACCTGGTCGCCAACCTGAACTTCGACTTCACCCTGTTCATTTATAAACTGGGATAAAGCAATAACGCCTTCAGACTTAAGGCCAGCATTGACGGTGACGGTTTCATTGTCGACAGCAACAACGGTACCTTTAACGATTGCGCCTGGGCGCATTTCTACTTCATTTAAACTCTGTTCAAAAAGTTCTGCGAAATTTTCGCTCATCTTAATTACCTAAAATTACACAATAAGCAATATATTGTGTCTAGTTTCAAACTCCGATCAACATCCAGTTAATTCGGGATTATTTATCAAAGGTTTACCAATCCGTTAGCAACCCATATAAAAAACGCTAAAATGCCACACAAAAAATCAAATCCGCTCCATTAAGCCCTGTATATAACTTGAAAACAGACCTCAAGATCATCCTTCGGACAACTCGACAGAATATTTTTTTGCTGCAATATCAATCACTTGAGCCAGCACCTGTTCGATAGTCAAATTTGAACTATCAACGACAAAAGCGCCCTCCGCAGGAACCAGTGGTGCCACGGGGCGCGTTCGGTCACGCTCATCGCGTTGTTTGATGCTTTCTAAAAGCGCGCGCATGTTAGCATCAACCCCCTTGTTTTTCAACTGTTTAAGGCGTCTTTGCGCACGACATTCGGCGCTGGCTGTAAGGAAAATTTTAACTGGTGCTTCGGGGAAAACAACGGTTCCCATATCACGGCCATCGGCCACTAATCCCGGCGACTGGTAGAAGTCTCTTTGTCGCGCTAATAAAGCCTCTCTTACGCTCGCAATCGCCGCCACTTCAGAAGCCGCCTGCCCCGCCTCGTCGGTACGAATATAGGGAGACAGGTTTTCACCTTCAAGTATCGGTTCCACTTCGCCGGTCGCGCCGTCGATATTGAACTGAATATCCAGATTTCGCGCCAACCTGGTCACCATTTCTTCATTCTCCGGCGAAATACCGTGCCTTTGTGCTGCCAGCCCCAAAACACGATAAAGGGCGCCGCTATCGAGCAAGTGCCAATCGAGCCGTTTGGCCAGAAGCTGACAAATGGTGCCCTTGCCCGAGCCGGAGGGTCCGTCAATAGTTATAATATTCTGGGTCATAAAATTAAATCGCTTGATCAGTTTTCCGGCACAGAATCTGCTCTGGAGTAGACCGCTCTGCAACCAAAAATAAAAATAGAGTAAGACAATTTCGCCGGAAACGAAGCTTCCGGGTCTAACCAAATTGCCGTTTGAAAGTACGCATAAAATCGACCAGTGCCTGCACGCCTTCAAGCGACATTGAATTATACAGACTGGCCCGCATTCCGCCGACACTGCGATGGCCTTCAAGGCCGACTAAGTGAGCCTCGCGCGCCTGCTCAATAAAAATCGGGTTGAGCGAATCATCTTTTAATATAAAAGGAATGTTCATCATTGAACGATCGGCGGTTGCTATGGGGTTGCGATAAAAATCGTCCTCTTCGATGCACTGATATAACATTGACGACTTTAGATGGGATCTCCTTTCCATTTCTGCAACACCGCCCAGCTCAATCAGCCAGTCAAATACCAGGCTGGCCAGATACCAGGCATAAGTTGGTGGCGTGTTGATCATTGAGCCATGTTTTGCCTGCTCTCGGTAATTAAACACCTTGGGCAAACCGTCGAAGCTCATTTTTTCAAATAAGTCTCGTTTTACTATCACGATGGTCATTCCGGCAGGGCCGATATTCTTTTGAGCCCCGGCGTAGATCAGGTCAAAGGCGCTGACGTCGATTTTCTCCGACAAAATACAAGAGGACATGTCCGCGATCAGCGCTCCTTTGGATTCGGGCGCAAAGGCGAAACGCATTCCTTCGATGGTCTCATTGGGGGTGTAATGGGTAAAAATAGCACTTTCTGCGCGCCGCCAGTTATCAGCATCAACGATTGAACGATTTCCCTCCGCGTCCAGCGAAAGCGCATCGATTTCATGGACATTACCAAAACGGGCGCCTTCGACGGCGGCTTTTTTGGACCACATACCATTGGTAATGTACTCGCCAATTGCGCCCTGCCCCAGCAGACTCATGGGAATATTTGAAAACTGATGGGTTGCTCCGCCGTGCAGGAACAACACCGCGTGCTCATCACCAATATTCATCAAGGCGCGCAAGCTGGCTTCCGCTTTTTCGGCTAACGCCTTGTATTCAGCCGATCGATGGCTGATTTCCATTACCGAAATGCCGAGGCCATGCCAATCTAATAGTTCGGCTTGCGCTTGCGCCAGCACCGGTTTGGGCAGAGCAGCCGGCCCGGCGCAAAAGTTGAACGTCGGTTTATTCATTGTCTTCCTGGCCAGTGCCATTTTCCGCAGCATTTCCAGAAAGTTCACCTTCATTCCCTTCGCCAGGCTTAGAATCCGTCTGCGACTGCGCTGCGTCAGAATCAGCAACCCTATCCGCCTCCGTGTTTTCAACGGCTTCAACGTCTTCAACGGATTCCAGTTCATCAATACGCTGCAAACCGACAAGCGTCTCGCCTTCCTGCAAACGGATCAAACGAACACCTTGAGTATTTCGCCCCATGGTTCTAATTTCGTTTACCCGGGTACGTACCAGTGTACCGCCTTTACTGATCAACATGATTTCATCGCCATCACTGACTCTGACCGCGCTGATCGCTTTACCGTTTCTATCACTCAACGTAATCGAGATCACACCCTGACCACCACGTCCCCTGACAGGGTGCTCGGTCATACAGGTTCGCTTTCCATAACCGTTTTCGGTCACCGTGAGTATCTGACTGTCTTCGTCCGCTCGAACCAGCGCAATCACTTTCTGATCGTCAGCAATACGCATCCCGCGAACGCCGCGAGCTGTGCGTCCCATCTGGCGAACGCCCTCTTCGTGGAAACGGATCACCTTGCCGGCATCACTAAACAGCATCAGGTGATCTTCACCTTTGGTGATTACCGTGCCGATCAATTGATCACCTTCGTCGAGTCGCAGCGCGATAATACCGTTGGCACGCGGACGCGAAAACTGCTCCAACGAAGTCTTTTTAACGGTGCCGTTAGCGGTCGCCATAAACACATACTGATCTTCTGCGTATTCGCTAACCTGCAAAATACTGGTGATTTTTTCACCCTCGTCCAAAGGTAGAATATTAACGATAGGCTTTCCACGTGAACCTCGGCTGGCGAGTGGTAACTCAAAAGTTCTCAGCCAGTAAACTTTGCCGACACTGGAGAAACACAAAATGGTAGCGTGAGTTGAAACCACCAGCAGCCTCTCGATAAAATCTTCTTCCTTCATTTTAGTTGCAGATTTTCCTTTACCGCCGCGCTTTTGCGCCTCATAAGAGGTAAGCGGTTGATACTTGACGTAACCTTCGTGAGAAAGCGTGACTACAACATCTTCTTCGGGAATCAAGTCTTCAATCAGCAAATCGGCCGAACTATTGGTGATTTCAGTGCGGCGCTCGTCGCCAAAAGCTTGCTGAACTTCAACCAGTTCTTCACGAATGACTTCCATTAAGCGTTCATTACTCGCCAAAATCGCGAGCAACTCGCTTATCAGCGCGATCAGAGCTTTATAGTCTCCGATAATTTTTTCGTGTTCCAGGCCGGTTAGCTTGTGCAGACGCAGATCAAGGATCGCCTGAGCCTGGTTTGCTGAAAGGAAATAAGCACCATCAACAAGCCCCAGATTTTCTTCCAGATCGTCAGGTCGACAAGCATCTGCGCCAGCACGGTCTAACATGCTCAAAACTGCGCTCGCGCCCCAACCCTTCGCCATTAACTGCGTTTTCGCTTCAGCGGGTGTTGGCGCTTTTTTGATAAGACGGATGATTTCATCAATATTGGCTAGCGCAACCGCCAGCCCTTCCAGTACATGGGCTTTCTCTCTTGCTTTACGCAAGTCAAATACGGTGCGCCGGGTGACCACTTCGCGGCGGTGACGAATAAAGGCTTCAATCATTTCCTTGAGGTTAAAAAGACGGGGTTGGCCGTTTTCAAGGGCGACCATGTTAATCCCGAAAACCGTCTGCATTTGTGATTGCGAATAGAGGTTATTCATCATGACTTCGGCATTTTCGCCTCGTCGAAGCTCAATCACCATCCGCATTCCGTCTTTATCAGACTCGTCGCGCAATCCGGTGATACCGTCAATCTTCTTCTCTTTGACCAGCTCGGCGATTTTTTCGATCAGGCGGGCCTTGTTTACCTGATAAGGCAATTCGGTAACGACGATACTTTCTTTACCGTTTTTCTCATCGGTTTCAATATGATGGCGGGCGCGAATATAAATACGACCGCGACCGGTGGTGTAAGCCTGAATAATTCCGGCACGACCATTGATGATCCCCTGAGTCGGAAAATCTGGGCCGGGGATATGTTCCATCAGTCCTGCGACATCTATTTCGGGGTCGTCCATTACCGCAAAACAGGCGTCGATAACTTCCACCAGATTATGCGGTGCGATATTTGTCGCCATACCCACCGCGATCCCGGCAGAACCATTGACCAGCAAATTAGGGACTCTGGTTGGCAGTACCGAAGGTTCGGACTCGCTACCGTCATAATTTTCTACCCAGTCGACGGTTTCCTTTTCCAGATCAGATAATAACTGGTGCGCCATCTTGTCCATACGAACTTCTGTATATCGCATGGCTGCGGGCGAATCGCCGTCAACCGAGCCGAAGTTGCCCTGACCGTCTACTAGCATGTAACGCAGGGAAAACGGCTGAGCCATTCTGACAATGGTGTCGTAGACAGCAGTATCGCCGTGGGGATGGTATTTACCAATAACGTCACCGACAACACGCGCCGACTTTTTATAAGCCTTGTTATAATCATTTCCGAGCACATTCATGGCATACAAAACGCGACGGTGAACGGGTTTCAGGCCGTCCCTGACGTCCGGCAGTGCGCGACCGACAATTACGCTCATCGCGTAGTCAAGATAGGAAACTTTTAGCTCATCTTCGATGTTAATCGGCAGGACTTCTTTAGCAAACTCACCCATAAACAGCCTTAATTCCTTATGTTATTGATTTTATGAACATTTTTGACGCCGTGACGCGAGTCAGACGGCGCTAATAAGTTAATCGGCAAACGCTTGTCGCGCAGGCACCATAAAGCAGGCGATTGTAGCATAGAATCACCTGCTTTTGCGTAGTTAATTTGAATGTAAAAGGCGTTTTGGCAAGTGCGTCAGAGTCTGAATTAGCTGTTAAATTTAATGGCTTCCAGACTGGCTGTTTTTTGAACAGAGTACACTCGCTTTGAAGTTAACCTGGGTGATAGATGTGTGTTTGGTCGCGACCGTTTTTCTTCGCAATATACATGGCATCATCTGCGTGGGCGCTAAGATCCTTTAACAGATAACCACTATCTGAGGTCGATGAAATACCAAAACTGGCAGTCAATTTCAAATTACCACTTTCGGTCTTAATCTCAGTCGAGCTGATTTTTTTACGACAAGCTTCTGCCAGGCGGAACGCTTGTTGCGGATCGCAGCCTGGCAATAAGATAGCAAACTCTTCGCCACCAACACGGCCGAAGATATCGATTTTGCGAATACAGCTCTTACAGGCACGCACCGATTCTTTGAGCGCAGTATCGCCGGTGACGTGTCCAAACTGATCGTTTATTTTCTTAAAATTATCCAGGTCAAAAAGCAGTAGGCAGGCCACCCTTTCGCTTTTAGAATAATAACTCAAAACAGTTTCCGCACTTTCGGTAAAACAGGCCCGATTATAAACATCGGTCAGACTATCGTACTCGGCCATATATCTGAGTTTTCTTTGTGAACGACGAACGTAGAATACCCACATCGTCAAAATTGCTACCAATAACAACAACAATATAATCAGCCAGCGGTTGTAAATAACACTGTCCTTGGCCAGCTCACTCTCTAACTGTAAAATCTTATTCTGTTTATCGAGCAGAGCGATACGATTGTCCTTTTCTATAGTCCGGTATTTCGCCATTTCAATCGCAAACTGCTTTGATTTTTCTTCCCTGGCTAAAAGATTCTCCGCCTCGCGTAACCGTTCAAGAAAAGCAAACGCTTCCGTGAGATTATTTTGCTTGACTCCGATGAGGTAGAGGGACTTCATGGCTTCGACGACCAACTTCAGGTTGCTCCCCGGTTGGCCAATTTCAATGACTTTTTCAGCATAACCCTTTGCCTGATCAAATTCTTCCATGGCTAAAAAAGATCGAGCCAATAACGAATATGCGCCTAATCTTGTTAGTTTATAACCACCAGATTCAATCTCATTCAGTTTCGCCAACAAGAAAGCGGTTACGCGTTCAAAATGACCCATTTCGACCATCTTTGACGCTCGCTCAATATCAATTACACTGGCGACAATGTTTTCATTAAGCTCGCGGCAGTGAGAACTTGCCTCCTCGTACTCAGCAGCATCAACAGGCTCTTTTCCCAGCGCCCCGCGAGCTTTCAGTTTTATTGAGCGTGCAAAACACAAATTACGATCAGTAATGCCTTCATCTTCCAGCTTTCTCACGTTGAACAAAGCCAGATCATATAACCCGAGTTCATTATAAAATATGGCAGCCGCAATCCAACCGTTGTGTCTTAACTGAAAATCATCGACTGCCTCACTCTCGCTCTGAATGTGCTCCAGAAAATAAAATGCCGACAACCACTCTCTTCTGAGCGCGTAGATATTGATCAAAGAAATAACAGCGCGATGTTTCATCTTGTTGTTTTGACTGCTGCTAAAGACGTGTTTATAACTGCTTATGGCTCGTTGAAAATCACCTTCTAACGCAAATTTATAGCCATTAAGGTAAGTGAAAAAATATTTTTGATCGATATTCAGGTTTTCAAAATCAGGCTCTATTGTTGCTAAAATACTGATGAACTCGGCGGGGTTGGCGCTTCTCAATTGTTCCGCCTTTTCCAACGCTGCAGTAATGTCTACTTTGCCAAGCGTTTCAGCGGCCAAAAGCGGCAGAGACACTACTAAAAACGGCAGGGACAAAGCCAACCATAAAAACAGGCTGGCGCATTTATTTTTCATTGTAACGACACTTCGCTATTGAGTAGTTTAAATAATTGCGGCCACTAAGCCATTCGAAGTGATTTGACAGTTTCTGATGATTTTTCTTCGGTATCTTCCCGTTCTTCGTCATCCTCAGGCGCTTCTTTTTGCGGCTCATCTTCTTTGGGTGGAAACAGTAAACAATAGATTTTAGATTGCCTCTGTAAAATAATTTCTGAAGTCTCGCTGTCCCTATCGCCTAAGACTCGGGTAATCGCTTCGACTTCAGCGGCCTCAAGGTGCGACTTCGTAAGCGCATCAAGTAATTTTAACGGCGAGCAACTCAGTACAGAATCAGAACCGGATTTTGCTAAAAAATCTACCAGTTTCGTCATGATATTTCCCCTAGTTCTTTATTTTATTAAAATAATCAGTTTTCGATACCTCCGCCAAGATACCAGTATTTTCCCGCATGATAAACAATTGATTATTGCAGGCTGTGTAAAAGCTGCCAGTTTCTTTCGTTTCTTTTGAGAGGCTTAGCTGGCGGAATAACCAGGGTCGAATAGGTATTGAGTTTTTGGTACGGCAATTCACAAAGTAAAATTTCATCACGCCTCACCTCGTCCAAAATCGTGGTTCTCGCCTCATAAATAATCGCCTGATGAGTTAATGGGTAGTCCTTTGCCAGCACTTTAACCAGTTCACCCAATAACCGTTCACTTGTTTCAAAATTGGCCAGAGACATGTCGCCTGCGACGCCAACCTGCCATAAAACCAAATGAGCACCCACGTCGACATTTCGATGATATAACATGAACTGACTGGCTTCAAAGTGCTGACAGCCAAAGCGCCCCGGATCGATGGCCAGATCGGCATAAAGACAATCTTCAGCGGAGATCCCTGGTTCCATATGGGTTGGGTAACCCGATAGTTTTGCTCGTTTAATCACCTCATGCGGCACATAGGCGAAAACTCCGGGGTGGCCATAAAATACACCACAGACTTTCTTGCCTGATTCTACCGCCGCGAGTATTTCCTTGATCATATCGGCATAAGTCTGATTACGAGATTTTCCCTGCTGGTAAAATCCTTGCAGGCTGACACAATTGGAATTCATAGAAAACACCCATTCCTCAACCAGTCTGTCGGAAACCGCTACAAAGCAAACGTCGGCTTTTTCGATAAAACTTTGGCTCACGGGCGATATATGAGCACCCAGACACATACCAACGCCCACACAGGAAAGCTCTCCCTGGCTGTCCTTGCGCTCTGGCTTGCGCTCTGTTTGGTCATTTACTTCTGCTTCCAACTGACTTCCCCGGTTAAGCTCGCTTTAGTGAAATTTAAACTATGTAAACCAATTAGTCAGCTCGGACTCGTTGGAGTAATAGGATGAACGCTCTGCCATCGAGATAAACTGATTTCTCCGTAGCGATAAGTTTTTTCTGCATCTAGCGGGTCACGCCGAATCTCAAACTCAAAACCGACTGATTTAGCGACAAAAAAGGCCGCTTTGTTAGTCACATTATGCCTGGAATGGATCAGAGTAACGGCGTAACGGGTAAATAGTGTCTCGATGAAGCGCTTCATTGCTACGTTTGCCGTGCCTTTAAAGGTTTTTCCCGGCATCAGGACTATCCCCAGTTCACCGCTTTGACCGCCGGGCCTGTCCCAGATAAAGCCAATCATTCCGACAATTTCAGACTCCTCGCTTAATCTGATACTGTTAATCAGCTGCTTCGGGCTAACGCTATTTTTTTCGCTCAATGCCAATTCAAAATTATTGCGTATTGCTTCGCGATCCAACTGTAACTCAATTAAATTCGAAATCTTCGGATGACTATAAATAGCCAGAAACGCATCCAGGTCTGTTGAATCGAGCGGAGAAAGCGTCATCTGGTCAAAATTCACTCAATTTAACCTCGACTCGGTAAGTTAATTCAAGGGAACGCAGTAATTTCTTTTTGCGCTGGTCAAAACTGGGTAAAATAAACAATAACCTGTCCTGTGCTTAAAAAAAACGAGCTAATTATGAATGATTCTTCGATGCAGACATCAGCAGAGCAAAACATTCAGGCCTTTACCGCCGACTGGATAATTCCCATGACTGAAGACGGTCTATGGCTGGAGAATAATGCCATAGTTATCGCCGAGGGGAAAATACTTGAGGTTCTGCCGAAAGATCAACTGGAAAAGCGATTCCCTGGTTGTCTCACCGAACACCTGCCCGGTCAGGTGTTACTACCGGGTTTTGTTAACGCCCACGGCCACGCCGCCATGAACCTTTTGCGCGGATTGTCTGATGACTTACCGTTAAAGCAATGGCTGGAAAAATCCATCTGGCCGGTCGAGGCCAGGTTTGTCGACGAAACCTTTGTCTATCAGGGTAGCCAGCACGCTATTGCAGAAATGCTTAGAAGTGGAACAACTTGCTTTCAGGATATGTATTTTATGCCCGATCAGGCAGCCAGAGCGGCTCAGGATTCAGGTATTCGTGCCAGCATAGGACTGGTTGTAGTGGAATTTGAAACCAGCTGGGCACAAAATGCGCAGGAATGTATCGATAAAGGGCTCGATGTCTATGACCAGTTCAAACATAGTCAGGCAATCGATTTTAATCTTGCACCACACGCGCCCTATACGGTTTCGCGCTCGACCCTTGAAAAACTCGGCATGCTCTCTAACGAGCTTAACCTGACCATGCAGATGCACGTGCACGAAACCGCCCATGAAGTGGATACCTTTGTCGCCGAAGAAGGCATCAGACCTTTGGCGCGACTGAAAGAACTCGGCCTTTTATCTCCGCTGCTCAATGCGGTGCATATGACTCAACTGAACGAGGGTGAAATTGAATGGTTGGCCGAATCTGGCAGCCACGTAATTCATTGCCCTCAATCCAATATGAAACTCGCCAGCGGTGTCTGCCCGACTCTGCAGTTGATGCAAGCCGGTGTTAATCTGGCGTTGGGCAGTGATGGCGCAGCCAGCAATAATGATCTGGATTTGATAGGCGAAATGCGCAGCGCCGCTATGCTGGCTAAGCTCGACTACTCAAATCCCACCGCTTTGTCCGCCTATCAGGCCCTTTACATGGCGACCATGGGCGGTGCAAACGCGTTAGGCTTGAGTGAAAAAATAGGATCGCTTGAGCCCGGGAAGTCAGCCGATTTTATCGCCATCGACCTGAATCGAATAGAAACCCAGCCGCTATATAATCCCATATCTCAAATTGTCTACGCCTGCGCTCGCGATCAGGTGACTCACGCATGGGTAAACGGCAAACGGCTGATGAAAAATCGCGAACTATTAACTTTGAATCAGTCGCTCATATTACAGAATGTGGCGCACTGGCAGTCACGGATTTCCAACCGAAATTCGTAAACAACCCACTTTTGTTAACAGGAATAATGATGAGCGCAACAGAAAACGTCGACGCTGGCGAAATAAAGAAATTTTCGGATTTGGCATCACGCTGGTGGGACAAAGAAAGTGAATTTAGGCCGTTACACGAAATCAATCCCCTTAGGCTTGATTACATCGAACAACGAGCGGGCAGCTTGGCGGGTAAAAGGGTACTCGACGTAGGTTGCGGCGGCGGTATTTTATCCGATTCAATGGCGGTCAAGGGCGCCGATGTTGTCGGTATTGATATGGGTGAAGCTCAACTGAGCGTCGCTAAGTTACACCAGTTGGAAAGCGGTCAAAAGGTTGAATATATTCATAGCAGCGTCGAGGCAATGGCACAAAAACATGCGGGTAGTTTCGACCTGGTGACCTGTATGGAAATGATGGAACACGTACCCGACCCGGCCTCTGTGGTTAACGCCTGCGCCAAGCTGGTTAAGCCCGGCGGCGACGTGTTTTTTTCGACCATTAACCGCACCCCTAAAGCATTTGCCTTAGCGATTATTGGCGCTGAGTATCTGCTTAAAATGCTACCGAAAGGAACCCACGAATACCAGAAATTCATCCGCCCAAGCGAGCTGGCGCAGTGGTCGCGCGAGTCAAATCTGGAAACCCTCGATATTATCGGTATGCACTACAACCCTTTAACAAAAATCTACAAACTGGATAAAGGCGTCGATGTTAATTACCTTATGCATCTGAAGGCAGAAGTTTAAAATCTAAAATCAAAACCGGAAGAGTTTACCCGCAAACTAAATAAGCGCTGTAAATTTGCTTTTCTAACTGCTGATATTTAGCGTCGCCAGATAACACTGAATTTTACTCCGCTGTTATCTTCTCGGTTTTCAGCTTTAACACGTGCGTCGTGAAATGACGCGATCAATTTGACAACGTAAAGTCCTAATCCTAAATTAGGATTTTTGTTATGACTGTGTTGACGAATAGAAATCATCGATTGAAATATTTTTTTAAGGTCTTTTTTGGCAATCGTTGGCCCGTCATTTTCTACCCACAGGTGCAAGAATTTTTTCTCAGTGACCAGACTAACTCTAATGGTTGAATTATTCGGGGAAAAATCTATCGCATTAGATAACAATTTATCAAGCATTTCCGCTATCAACTCGGTCGACGCCTCGATCAAAACGGGTTGACTTTTACCGAAAAACTCAAATCGTCTCTCCGGAAAAGATTGCGAAAAACCCGACAGCAAATTTTCGACAAACTGGTTTAAATCAACTGTTTCCATTTCAGCACTTTGCATCGCTTCCTTTATACTACTGGCCTGACGCATTCGACTGACAATGTCGCCGAGACGTTCGGTGCCACTCAGCGCAGTTAACAGTGTCTTTTTAGAATCTTGGTCGGTACAATCCATCAGCAAATTATCCAATGAGCTTCGGATTATTGCTATGGGCGTTCTGATTTCGTGTGATAAGCGCGCGGCCAGCTTTTCAAGATAATCGTTGTAATCTGACAAACGTAATCCCATCTGTCGAAAGGCGTTTGACAACTCATCGATTTCATCGCCATCGACAGAGAACGCGGGCAATTTGGCACTAACTCGTCCCTGCTCATCGGTAAATTTTTCAATTTTGCTCTTAAGACGCCTGATCCGAAATACCACTCTGGAAACGTAGACGATTACCGCCACTAAAATAACAACAATTATCAGCAAAGTAGCTGTCAGGATTTGTACCAGGGTCTTGCGCTGCAACAGTTGAATTCTGGCTACATTTTCTTCAACAAAGACCACACCGACAACCTGGTTTTTATCTTTAATCGGCGTTGCAGCCAGCGCGACCACAAAATCACCATGCGCTAACGATTCCACCAGAGAGGCATTTTTACCACGTAACGCATCATAGATCACCGGAGAACTCAGCCTG
>Ga0316209_1001431_pt1 | contig 24895 bp, 22 predicted proteins | sample 6monopyrite_MG_FD_204945 | JGI IMG/M metagenome (GOLD analysis project Ga0316209, IMG submission 204945) | Microbial mat bacterial communities from mineral coupon in-situ incubated in ocean water Damariscotta River, Maine, United States -... | ecosystem: Environmental > Aquatic > Marine >...
CTTTGGCGGCCATCGAACCATAGGTGATGATCTGAGACACTTTATCACGGCCATAAGTCCGGGCAACATAATCAATAACACGATCACGGCCATCCATACAAAAATCGACGTCGAAATCGGGCATGGATACACGTTCAGGATTTAGGAAACGCTCAAACAGTAATTCGTATTTAATCGGATCAAGATCGGTAATGGTTAATGCATAGGCCACAATCGAACCGGCACCTGAACCACGACCAGGCCCGACCGGCACATCATTCTCTTTACCCCAACGAATAAAATCGGCAACAATTAAAAAGTAACCGGGGAATCCCATGTCATTAATAACATCGAGTTCAATTTGCAGACGATCATAATATTGTTTTCGTATTTCCTCGTAGTCCTCTGCTTCAACATCAAATAATTGATGCAGACGTTTTTCTAATCCTTTGCGAGACTCTTGTTCTAAAAATTGCTCAATGGTCAAACCATCAGGAATGGGAAAGTCAGGAAGGTAATTTTTACCCAACGTTAAAGTCACGGTACAGCGTTTTGCGATTTCTAATGTGTTTTCTATGGCCGAAGGAATGTCTTTAAACAATTCAATCATTTCTTCTGGCGATCGTAGGTATTGTTGATCACTATAGAGTTTAGGTCGGCGAGGATCGTCTAAGGTTCGGCCATCATGAATACACACGCGTGCTTCGTGCGCATCAAAGTCATCTGATGAAAGAAAACGCACATCATTGGTCGCCACGACAGGAATGTCATGTTTAAGCGCAAGCTCTACAGCCGCGTGCAAATAGTTTTCTTCGTTTTCACGACCGGTGCGTTGTAATTCAAGGTAAAAGTTATTAGGGAAAAGGTGCACCCAGGCCTGCAAGCGCGAAGCAGCGAGTGCAGCATTTTCCGCTAATAAAGCATGCCCAATATCTCCTAAACGCCCACCCGATAAGGCGATCAGCCCATCGGTTTGGCCGATAAACCACGATTTTTGTATGATAGGTATGCCACGTTGCTGACCTTCGGTATAACCTTTAGAAACCAGCTCAGTAAGATTTAAATAACCGGCATTATTAACACACAATAAGGTGAGTTTGGTCAGATGAGTGGGATCTTCTTCGCTAGAGACCCAGCAATCCACGCCCACAATGGGTTTGACCCCTGCCGACTGGCAAGCACGATAAAATTTGACTAAGCCAAACATATTGCTTTGATCGGTCAAGGCCACCGCGGGCATGCCGGCCTCTGCCACCGCATTGGCAAGCGGTTTAATACGGACTATTCCGTCAACAATGGAATATTCGGTATGTAGAGAAAGGTGGACAAAGGATTCGGACATTCCACTATTTTCAGATCTATTTCGGGCTTAAGCAAGGCGAAAAACAGGTTAATTTTTGAACGACTGACGCTGCTCAGTCTGCTTGCAACACCTTTTTCACCGGCCCAAAACTACGTCGATGTATATTCGTCACCCCTAGCGCTTGCAGCGCCTCAATATGCAACTTAGTCGGGTAGCCTTTATGCTTAGCAAGGCCATAACCGGGATAAACCGCATCCATTTCAATCATCTCGTGGTCTCGCGCGACTTTGGCAATAATCGAAGCAGCACTAATGCACGGCACACGATCATCCCCTTTTACCACCGCTTCGGATTGAATATTTATTTCGCTCGGGATTTTGTTGCCATCAATCATGACAAAATCGGGTTGCTGGGCAAGATCATAAACTGAAATCGCCATTGCTCGTAAACTGGCCTGTAATATATTAATTTCATCTATCACCTCCACATCAACACGTGCGATAGCCCAGGCAAGCGCCCGTTCTTTTATCTCTTCGGCCAAAATTTCACGGCGTTTTTCGCTGATTTTCTTTGAATCTATTAAACCTTCAATGGGGTTATCCGGGTCAAGAATCACCGCCGCAGCGACAACCGGGCCCGCTAATGGACCACGGCCTACCTCATCTACCCCGGCAACAAACCGGCCCCTATCTGCCCAATCGAGAATTGGAGGAAGAATTTGTTTTTTAGCCATAATATCGTCTGCTGATAGTTTAAAGTGGCGCTAGCATACCCCTAAAATCCCCTAAAAGGCTATGCCTATCTTATTGATTTTAAAATAAGAGAATGCGATCATGCTGACTTCGTACGCCCCCCTGTACACACACAACCGGACAAGTAATGAGCAAAATTAGAACCGCCGTTATAGGCGTAGGTTATCTCGGTAAATTTCACGCACAAAAATATGCCCAACTCGAATCCTCCGAATTGGTTGCGGTGTGTGATGCCAGTTTAGAGATAGCCCAAAGCATCGCAAATGAGCATGGGATTCCCGCATTTACCGAATACGAAGACCTGATAGGTCAAGTGGATGCCGTCAGTATTGTCGTTCCCACTCAAAAACACTACGAAGTCGCCAAGGTCTTCCTTGAAAACGGTGTGCATGTTCTGTTAGAAAAGCCCATTACCTCTACCGTTGAACAAGCCGAAGAACTGGTCAAAATTGCTGATAAAAAACAATGTGTATTCCAAATTGGCCATTTAGAACGCTTTAATCCGGCTGTTCTCGCATTAGAAGATGAACTGGAACAACCTTTATTTATTGAATCCAATCGCATCGCTCCGTTTAATCCCCGTGGCGCTGATGTCAATGTAGTGCTTGATTTAATGATTCACGATATTGATATTATTTTAGATTTTGCACGTTCACCGGTGAAACATATTGATGCCAACGGTGTTGCGGTCATCTCAAAAGAAATTGATATTGCCAATGCACGTATTACTTTTGAAAATGGTTGTGTAGCCAATGTGACTTCGAGCCGCGTTAGTATGAAAAGTGAGCGCATTATGCGTATTTTTCAACCTGATGCTTATATTTCTATCGACTTCCAAAACAAAAAACTGTCAATGTATAACAAAGGTGAAGGCGAAATGTACCCCGGCATTGCAGACATAGAAAGTAACGAACGCAGCTTTGAACAAGGCGATGCTTTATACAGTGAGATTGAAGCTTTCTTAAACTCAATCAACACAGGTTCCGCACCTATTGTCAGTGGTAAAGCCGGTTTACTTGCATTACAAACTGCAATAAAAATTAACGAGTTACTCGGCACCGCATAACAAACAACAGAACAAATTTTTTTAACGGAGAGTTTTGATATGATCCCAATGGTTGATCTCAAATTACAATACAATAATCTTAAACAAGAGATTGATACAAAAATTATCGAAGCCCTCGGTAAGACTCAATTTATCCTTGGCCCCAATGTACAGGCTTTTGAAAAAGAAGCCGCCGCAAACCTTGGCATTAAACATGCGTTAAGTTGTGCATCCGGCACAGATGCGCTGCACCTTGCCTTACTTGCAGCAGGCATTAGCGAAGGTGATGAAGTTATTACCACTTCCTTTACTTTTATCGCAACGGCAGAAGCTATTCGTTATGTTGGTGCAACACCGGTTTATGTCGATATTAAAGCGGACACCTTAAACATTGATGCCGACTTAATTGAAGCGGCTATCACTGATAAAACCAAAGCAATTATCCCTGTTCATATCTTTGGTCAACCCGTTGATATGCCAAAGGTCATGGCGATCGCGAATAAACATAAGTTGCTTGTTATTGAAGATTGCGCACAATCATATGGTGCGCGTGTTGGCGATGAAGTTACCGGCGGTATTGGTCTGGTGGGCGCACATAGTTTCTTCCCAAGTAAAAACTTAGGTTGTTACGGTGACGGCGGTATGGTGACAACAAATGATGATGCTATCGCAGAACAAGTTAAAATTTATCGTAACCACGGTAGTAGCGAACGCTATCATCATGACGTGATTGGTTACAACAGTCGTCTGGACGAATTACAAGCGGTTATTTTACGCGTTAAATTACAATATATTGACGAATACAATAAAGAGCGTCGTCGAGTTGCACATAGTTATAGTGAAAAGTTAAAAGACGTTGTTACGGTTCCGTTTGAAGATGGTATCGGTACTCACGTCTATCATCAATATACCATTCTTACCGATAAGCGCGATGCAATAATGCCTGCACTCTCGGCAAAAGAAATTGGTAATGCGATTTACTACCCTATTCCATTACACCAACAAAAGGCCTTTGAAAAAGAATGTGCCGGCGTTTCTCTACCAGTAACTGAAGACACCATTAAACATTGCATGTCATTACCTGTTTTCCCGGAAATGACGGAAGAACAAATCACGTTTGTTTGTGACACTATTAAGTCAGCGATTTAATAACTTAAAGGGGACAGACCTTTTTTATTTAGCGATAAATTAATCTCCCCCATAACTTAATTAAAATAAAATAGATCTGTCCCCTTTATGCCCTTTATGCCCTTTATGCAAGAAGAATCGAGCAATAAACGTGTCATGATTATCGCCGGAGAAGCCTCCGGCGATATACACGCCGCTAAATTAGTGCGTGAAGTTAAACAGAAAAATCCCAATATCGATTTTTATGGCACCGGCGGTGAAAGCATGCGCCAGGCAGGTGTTAATACACTGATTGACTCATCCGTTCTTGCTGTTGTGGGTTTGTTTGAAGTATTAGCCCACTGGAATACAATCTCCGGTGCTCTAAAAGATATGCAACATCGACTCCGCTCTGACCCACCCGATCTTTTAGTTTTGGTAGACTACCCTGACTTTAATTTACGCTTAGCCAAAACTGCAAAAGAATGTGGTATTAAAGTGTTATTTTATATCAGCCCGCAAGTTTGGGCCTGGCGACAAAAGCGTGTTTTTAAAATTAAAAAACTTGTCGATATGATGGCGGTGGTTTTTCCGTTTGAAGAAACCTTTTATAAAAAATATGATGTACCTGTGCGCTTTGTCGGTCATCCTTTGGTTGATGAAGTTCATGCCAGTAATGATTCGGCAAGTTTAAAAAAAGAATTTTTACTGGATAATGATAAACCGATTATTGGCCTCTTCCCCGGCAGCCGTCAAAGTGAAATTAAACGTTTACTCCCCATTATTGTTGAAAGCGCACAACAAATCGCCAAAGAAAAACCGAATGCACAGTTTGTTATTCCGGTTGCCTCGACCTTAAAAGAAGAAGACCTTCTTCCCTACTTTGATGGCCTTGAGCTGGACATGCGTGTTATCAGCCACCGCGCTCATGACATTATGGACGTTTGTGATGTCGTGATCACTGTATCAGGCACCGTTACCCTTGAACTTGCATTAATGCAAACACCGATGGTCGTCATTAATAAAATCAGTAAACTCAGCTACTTCTTTGTCAGCCGCATGTTAAAAATTAAGCATATAGCCTTATGTAATATCGTCGCTGATAAACGTGTTGTCCCTGAACTGATTCAGAATAATGCCGAAGCAAATAAAATATCCACTAAAATTATCGAACTGCTTGATAATAATAGTGAACGAAACACGATGATTAAAGAACTGAATAAAATAAAAGAAAAGCTCTCTAATGAAGAATCTAAAACAGAGTTAAGTGAATTGCTGATTGAGATGCTTGACTAAACAATAGCTATATTAGAAACAACACCCTTTTCACTTTTTAAGCATTTTTAAAAATACACTGAACATAACCCTCAGCGCATTTAAAACTTATTACATTGTCAGTTATGTAATACATATCTTTGTTTAACTCTTTATAAGCATGCTCTTGATACGAAATAACATCTAATAACTCATAATTTTTTCCATCTATTTCACAGGGAAAAGTGATCATTGTTCGCTTGTGTGCTGCAATAAAATTATATAAGCGCCTGGCGGTCCAGTTTACTGAAACAGCATAGTCTTCTTTTTTAAAGTATGACTGATAACTGGCGATAGCTTCATCTTGCGTGACCTCTTTAAAATTGCCATTTTGTAATAGGGGTAGCGTTTTTAAGATTATTTTACTGGCCAATTTTGCTAATAAAATACTTGCTTCTGCTTTTGAGATACCATCGGGTATTTTTATAGTTTGTTGTGCAATAATATTTCCCTGGTCAAACTTTTCAGTCACCCGGTGTAACGTTACACCAAAGTTTTTTTCACCCTTTTTGAACTGCCAGAATAAAGGTGTTGGCCCACGATAGCGGGGCAATAATGACGGGTGAACATTGAAACAACCTGTTTTTGCGAGTTGGGTAATTTCAGTGGGAATTTTTCGTGCATAACATGAAACAAGAATAATATCGGGCTGGTATTTTTTTATTGCAGCAACATTGCTGGCGACTTTTTTAGTTAACTTAATCAGCGGCACGTTATTATAAAAAGCTAACGAGGCTAAAGAGTCCGAATTTTTATTAATATTCGGGATGGTGTCATTTTTATTGGAGTCTACAGCAACAGCGCTAACATTAAATTTTGAATTAATGAGTGTTTGTAACGGGATAATTGAAAGCGGACCTGATGAACCGATATAAACAATGTTCATCTTTAATTATTTAGCGCAAGATACCGCGTTCACTTTGATTAAGTGCAATAAGCATATTATTTACCTCAGCAAACTCTTCGGCTAAGGCTTTGAGTTTTTCATTCGCTTCGTCTACGGTAAGTTTTTTGCGGTAAATAATTTTATACGCATCTTTTAAGGCCTTGATGGTTTCTTTACTAAAGCCTTTACGTTTAATACCCTCTGAATTCAAGCCATGCGTACTGGCCGGGCTGCCATTAACCATGACATAAGGTAAAACGTCTTTACTGATCGCACTGCCCATACCGCAAAAAGCATGTTGACCGATAGTGCAAAATTGATGAACTAAAGTGAAACCACCCAGTATTGCAAAATCTTCAATGATGGCATGACCGGCAAGTGAGGCATTGTTTGCAAATATAGTGTTATTGCCTACCTGACAATCATGCGCGATATGAATATAGGCCATTAACCAGTTGTCGTCGCCGATACGTGTGATACCGCCTCCGTCTTCTGTGCCACGATTTATAGTAGCAAACTCACGAATGGTGTTTCTGTCTCCTATTTCTAAATAGGAAACTTCATTATGGAATTTTTTATCCTGAGGAACTTCACCGATAGAAGAAAACTGGAACAATTTGTTTTCTTTACCAATTTTAGTTGGGCCTTGAATCACAACATGGGGACCAACCCATGTGTTTTCATCAATCTCAACATCTGCACCTATAATAGAATATGCGCCAACCTCAACCGTGTCGGCTATTTTTGCATCAGGATCTATGACGGCGCTAGGATGTATCACAGTAAATTAAAGTTCTGCTGTATCACGTTGCGCGCACATCAGTTCTGCGCTACAGACTATTTTACCATCAACACTGGCTTGTCCGACAAACTTCCAGATATTACGTTTTACTTTTATAAACTCGACATGGAGATCGAGTCTGTCACCTGGCTCAACAGGCCGTTTGAAGCGCGCTTTATCGATACCAACAAAATAATAAAGCGAACTGCCGTCAGGAATTTCTCCAACGGTGCGAAAAGCTAAAATACCGGTTGCTTGTGCCATTGCCTCAAGAATCAGGACGCCGGGCATAACTGGACGCTGAGGGAAATGTCCGGTGAAGTAAGGCTCATTATATGAAACATTTTTATAACCCGTTAACGTTTTTCCTGGGTTACATTCTGTTACGCGATCAATCAATAAAAACGGATAACGATGGGGTAAATGCTCAAGGATTTGATGGATATCAAGTTCTTTCAACGCCTAATTCCTCTTATATTTTTATTCACCAGACTTTATTTTGCTGGAGAGTTGTTTTTCTAATGCATTCAAACGCCTGGCCATTTCATCTAAGTGTTTGAATCGTACTGTATTCTTTCGCCATTTTTGGTTAGGTTCTAGTGGTGTTCCCGCTGAATACACCCCGGCCTTTTTGATTGAGTGGGTAACCAGTGATTTCGCTGTAACAGTGACATTATCTGCAATTTCAAGGTGACCAACAATCCCAACCATACCGGCTATTCTACAGTGTTTTCCAATTTTTGTACTGCCTGCAATCGCACTACATCCTGCAATTGCGGTGTGTGCCCCAATTTTAACATTATGTGCGACTTGAATTTGGTTATCCAGCTTGACGTTATCCTCAATAATGGTGTCATCGATTGCGCCACGATCAATGGTCGAATTTGCGCCAATTTCGACATCATCGCCAATAACGACGCGACCCAATTGTGGCACTTTTATCCATTGCCCTTCATCCATGGCCTGGCCGAAACCATCAGCACCAATCACCACACCGGGATGAATGAGGTTTCTTGCGCCGATAACACAGTCTTTAGCGACCGTGATATTCGCCGTTAAGGTTGAAGCCTGACCAATAATGACATTTTTTTGGATAACACAGCCTGCGCCAATTCGCACATCATCAGAAATAACAACACCTGATTCGATTACAACACCGGCGGCAATACTTGCGCTCTCACTAACATTGGCATCTTTGGATATATATGCATTTTTATCTATTCCCGCTTCATATTGTTCCACAGGAGATAATAATGCGGCAACACGGGCATATGCGGCATAAGGATTTTTACAGACCAGGGCATTTACAGAACAGCTTTCGGCATCGGCTGCCGACATAATAACAGCGCCGGCATTAGTTGATGATAACTGTGAACGATAAGCTGGATTGGTTAAAAATGTAATTTGATTTTTTTCAGCACCCTGTAATGTCGCTACGCTTTCTATAATACAGGAAGCATCACCTTTGACTTCAGCTGAAATATGGTTTGCTAATTCACCCAGTGTATATTTCACTGGCCCACCTTATTTATGTTGTTATTTTAATAATGACTTATTGTTTAGCCTGGCTTTCTTTGAAAATATCACGCAAGCGTTGTAAAACTTTTTCAGTGATGTCAACCTGTTCACTGGCATAGATAACACTTTCATTCAGAATAATATCGTATTTATTTTCTTTTGCTAAAGTAAGAATCGTTTCAGAAACCAGCTTTTGTAACTTTCCAATTTCTTCATTACGGCGAAAATTAAAATCTTCGGTAAATTCTTCCCGGCCTCTTTTAACATCACGTATTTTTGTAACAATATCACGCTCTTGTTTTTTACGTTCTGCTTCGCTCATAATTGCGGCATCTTTAGAAAGCTTAGCTTCTAACGTTTTTATCAGCTTTTGCATTTCAACAATTTTAACATCGCGTGGGGCAAATTCACTTTCAAGTTTTTTTCGCGCCGCTTCTGCTTGGGGGGCTTCTTTTAATAAATTTGCGGTATTGACAATACCAATACGGGTATCTTTCGCATAAACATTTATGCTAAATGCGAAAAAAATAAGACCGATATATGTACTTATATTCTTTAACACTAAACAATATCCTTATGCATTAAAATGGTGAACCTAAACTAAATTGAAATGCTCTTGTTGAATCACCTGGCTTTTCATTTAAGGCCTTAGAGAAATTAAACCTCATAGCACCAACTGGCGTAATCCAGATAAAAGCAGCACCTGCTGTATAACGAAACTCATTACTATCAATTGTTGTTTCATCCTTAAAAACAGAACCGGCATCTAAAAACAAACTTATCCTTGTTGAACTACTCTTATCGGTAAATGGATTAGGTAATATCAAATCCATATTACCCACCATCTTAATCGAACCACCTATCGGGTTATTTGTAACAGCGTCTCTTGGGCCAATACTGTTTGAATCGTAGCCCCTAACAGAGTAAGTACCCCCAGCAAAATAATTTTCATATGGAGGATAACCGCTCGCACCTGAAAGCGATTTACCATAACCCAAATTTAAATTCATTGCTAATGTCACCGACTTCGAGACTGAAAAATAATTTAACTGTCTAAAATCTACTTTATAATACTCTAAATCACTACCTGGGACAGCAATTTCTCCCCCCAGGCGCGTTAAAGCACCATTTGTCGCAAAAACACGTCGATTCCGGCTATCGTATGTCCAGTTAGTAAAAGCCCGATAAGTATTGTTTAGCTTGCCTTCTTTGGCAATAAAATCAAGAATATTTTGTGAGGTTCCCGTTGCTCCGGTAGTAATTTCAGTACTATCGAATTTTATCCCCCAACGATAATTAGTAAACTCTGATAAAGGAACACCATAGAATAATGATGCCCCATATGAATCAGTGGAATAATTTGAGATATTAGCCGCTTCAGCATTGACCGCTCTATAGGAAATATTAATACCTCGACTAACACCATATTCCGTGTAATAGGGGTTTATAAAGTTAACTCCAAGTTGCTTTGTGACCGAGCTATTATCAAAATTAACGCTTGCACGTTGCCCTGTTCCTAATAAATTATCCTGAGTAACAGAAAGGTTTACAATCGCCCCTTGAGAATCTGAATAACCAAGACCAGCCTGTAAACTTCCGGTCGGTTTTTCAACAACATCATAATTCAAATCAACCTGATCAATTGAACCAGGTATGCGAATAGTATCAACATTAACCGTTTCAAAAAAACCTAAACGATCTAATCGTGTTTTTGAACGTGCAACATGTTTTGTTGAAAGCCAATCAGACTCAAGTTGACGTAATTCACGACGAACAACTTTGTCTTGCGTTTTAGTATTACCAGAAATGTTGACCCGACGAACATATGCACGCCGGCCAGGATCTACAAAAAATGTCATTCCAACAGTACGTGCTGTTTCATTAATATCAGGTATCATATTAACATTAGCAAAGGCATAACCATTTTCAGCAAGAAGATCACTTATTGATTTTGTTATATCAACAACTTTACGACGTGAAAAAACATCTTTAACTTTGATGTCAATTAAACCCTCTACTTCTTTACGAGGTAAAATTAAATCTCCGGCCAGTTTGATGTCGCTAACTGTGAAGCGTTTTCCTTCCTTAATATTAATACTGATATAAACACTTTCTTTTTGCGGCCCAAGAGAAACCTGCGTTGACTCAATACTAAAATTTATAAAGCCGCGATCAAGGTAAAATGATTTTAAATTTTCCAGGTCAGCTGCGAGCTGTTGTTTCTTATAATTATTTCTTGAACCAAAAAAAGAAGGATCGGCGAGTGATAATTGAGCAATTAACTTACTTATGGGAAATACTTTATTGCCAACAATATTTATCAGATATATTTCAGCAGATTCACCTTCAGCGACATTGACAGTTACATCAACACGATTTCGTTCTAATTGAGTAAGTTCCACATCAATTTTAACGTTATATTTTCCAAGGCTGTAATACTGGCGCTGCAATTCTTGTTGTAAGCCTTCTAGTATTGAACGATTAAAAACCCGACCTTTTGTTAAGCCCATTTGCTTTAAAGCGATATCTAACTGATCTTTTGATATTTCATCATTACCTTTAATTTCAATATTATTTATTGCCGATCGTTCTGCGACAAAAACAACAAGTACATCACCTTCCCGCTCAATTTGAATATCTTTAAAAAAACCCGTTTTAAATAAGACACGAATGGCATTTTTCACATCCGCTTTTTCAACTGTATCACCAGGCTTAATGGGCAAATAATTAAACACAGTCCCGACCGAAATACGTTGTAGACCTTCTAACTTAATGTCTTTTACTTCAAAAGCTTCAAAAGCAGAAGCACCTGGTAGCAAACCAAAAAAGCATAAAAATATAAAAAAATTTCTCATAAAACTCAAAGCAACTTTATTTTTGTTTATCCCGTTACGCGAAGGATGTCGTTATAAAAAGCGACTGCCATCAACGTAAATAAGAGTACCATTCCAATTCTACCCGCAAATTCCTGTGTTTCTTCTGAAACAGGTTTTTTACGAATAACTTCAATTATGTAATAGGTTAAATGACCACCATCTAAAATAGGTATAGGCAGCAAATTAAGTATACCTAAACTAATACTGACAATAGCCAAAAAATCTAAAAATCGTGCTATTCCTGCGCTTGCAGAATAACCTGCATATTGTGCGATACTAACCGGGCCGCTTAAATTTTTAACCGATATTTCACCGGTAAAAATTTTCGCCATCATTTTTAGAGTTAAAACACTGAAATCCCAGGTGCGTGAAAATGCGCGAGGTATAGATTCGAATACATTATAGCCATGAGTGACGCGCATTTCTTCAGGGAAAGTTGCACCTGTTTTATGGCCTAAACCTAAACGCCCAACTTCTTTTCCATTACGAATTATTTTTTCAGGAATAACTTGTAGGCTTTTTTCTTGTCCATCGCGTAAAACAACAACTTGTACTATTTCAGCTGGTTTACTCGAAACAATGTTAACCACATCAAGCCAGTCTTTCGTGCTAACGCTATTTACAGAGATAATTTCATCTGCAACTTTAAAGCCTGCATTTTCAGCGGGTGATCCTTCTAACACCACACCAACAACCGGTTTAATTACTGGTCGCCAGGGTTCAAAACCTAATCGCTGAAATAAGTTATCAACTTTTATTTCACCCGTAGTTTCAGAAAAATCTAAAGTACGTGTTAACGTATTCCCCTGTTTGTCTTTTAACTCTAACACTGCCTGAGAGCGATCAACTACGGCCGGTATTATATTTTTTATCGCAACATCCCAGATTGGTGTTTTCTGATTGTTAATTTCAACGATTTCATAATTAGAAACCAACCCTGCTTCTTTCGCTAAACCATCATTATCAATATGGCCGATAACAGGCTTCACACCAGACACACCGACTACAAACATCATCCAGTAAGCGAAAATTGCAAATAGAAAATTAAATACAGGACCTGCTGCTACAATCGCCATTCGCGACCACACAGGCTGCCTGGTAAATTCACGATGCTCTTCACTTTGTTCTACATCGGACTCGCGCTTATCGAGCATTTTTACGTAGCCACCTAATGGTAAAGCAGCAATAACAAATTCAGTTTGATCCGCACCAAAACGTTTTTTCCACAAGGGTTTGCCAAAACCAATTGAAAAACGCAATATTTTAACACCGAGTTTTTTAGCGACGATGTAATGTCCGTACTCATGAATCGCAACAAGAATACTAATTGCAACAATAAAAGATAAAAGTGTAATAATAATAGACATAATTAATGTTGTTTAACTCTTACTTCAATTAATTTTCTGGCCTGTTCGCGTGCGGCTAAATCATCTTCTAATATTTCGTTTAATGAAACAGCCTCTCTTGAGGCAACATTATTTAATGTTTGTTCAACAATAAACGCAATATCTGTAAATTTTAATTCTTCGTCTAAAAATGAAGCAACAGCAACTTCATTTGCTGCATTTAAAATTGCTGGCGCTGTGCCACCTTTCTTAATAGCCTCTTCCGCTAAACGCAAACAGGGAAAGCGTTCATAATCCGGCTTTTCAAATTCAAGCTTTGCAACATCAAACAAATCGAGTTTTTCCACACCTGATTCAATTCGTTCCGGCCACGATAAACAATGTGCGATAGGTGTACGCATATCAGGCTGACCAAGTTGTGCTAAAACTGAACCATCCGAATATTGCACCATAGAATGAATGACACTTTGAGGATGAACAACAACCTGAATATGATCAGGCGTAGTATTAAATAGCCAACAAGCTTCAATAATTTCCAGACCTTTATTCATCATTGTTGCAGAATCAACAGAAATCTTTCGGCCCATACTCCAGTTTGGGTGTGCGCAAGCCTGATCAGGCGTAACACTTTCTAACTCACTTTTATCTTTTGTTCTAAATGGACCGCCTGAACCGGTTAATAAAATTTTTGTTATACCCATTTCCGCCAGCCCCTTTTCATAATCATCAGGCATACACTGAAAAATGGCATTATGTTCACTGTCTATCGGTAATAGTTCCGCATTGTTCTTTTTCACTTCATCCATGAAAATTTGGCCACTCATCACCAGGGCTTCTTTATTCGCAAGTAGAATTCGCTTACCCGCGCGTGCTGCAGCTAACGTGGGTTTAAGACCTGCCGCACCCACGATTGCCGCCATCACAAAATCCACTTCTGGCAAGCTGGCAATTTTTTCTAAACCCTTAACCCCCGATAAAACTGTCGTTGAAAGTTTTTTACTTTTAAGTTTGCCCGCTAAATCATCGACCGCAGTTTCATCGGCAATAACGGCATATGCAGGGTGAAATTGCTCACATTGCTCGACCAGACGATCAACCTGACTGTTTGCCGATAAAGCAACGATTTTATATTTCTCAGGATGACGTGCGGCAACATCTAAAGTATTCACTCCAATAGAACCCGTCGCGCCTAAGATGCAAACCCCCTTCACGCCAGTTGCTCCATCAACCATAAGCCAGCAACAAAAATCGGGAAGCCCGACATTAAACTATCAATGCGATCGAGTATGCCACCATGCCCGGGCAGTAAATTGCCACTGTCTTTTAAGTTAGCCATACGTTTAAACATACTTTCTGATAAGTCACCGACAATAGAATAGGCAACCGTCACAACCGCCAGAAAAATAAAATAAAATGACTGTTCAGATGGAATATTTAAAACATAAAGAGCAGCGCTTGAACCAATCAGGGTTATGGCTATTGCACCGGCAACACCTTCCCATGTTTTACCCGGGCTAACATTAGGCATGAGTTTCGTTTTGCCTAAAGCACGTCCGGCAAAATAAGCGCCACTATCGGCAAACCATATGGTTAAAATTAAATATAAAACAAATTCAGAGCCGTAATCAGGATTATTTCTGAGCAGCAGCATTGCAACCAGAGTACCTAGTAACAAAACTATACCCACCAATGTTTTTACCAATCTAGTATGTAGAATATTATTTTCTTTAAATGGAAAAAGAACTAAAAGCGGAATACAAATCAGCCACCATAAAAGAGAAGCCAAAAGAATGATGATATTCAATTCAAAGTTTTGTAAAAATAATATGGTGATAAATAATAAAATATTAGCGGCAATAAATATTCCTCGCTGAAAAGGTTTAACCCAGCCAGCAAAAGCCGCCCATTCCCAGGCACCAATCGAAACCAATATTAATGAAAGCAGCGCAAACAAATTTTCAGGCATGGCATAAATTGCCCATAGAACAAGTGGCCCAATTAAAAATGCTGTTAACAAACGCGACTTAAGCATTTTTCATTTTCTCAATTTGTTCGCCAGTATGACCAAAGCGTCGTTGACGACTAGCAAATGATTTAAGCGCTTCCCCGAAGGCTTGCTTATCAAAATCTGGCCATAAAGTATCGGTAAAATAAAGTTCGCTGTATGCTAACTGCCAAATTAAAAAATTACTGATGCGCTGCTCACCTCCCGTACGAATAAATAAATCCGGCTCAGGCAGGTCACTCATTGATAAATTTTGACTAATTAGTTCAGGCGTGATCTCATCAGCTTTAAGTTCACCGTTTTCAACTTTTGTTGCAAGTGATTTAACAGACTGTGTTATATCCCATTGCCCGCCATAATTTGCAGCAATATTCAGCACTAAAACTTTATTATCTTTGGTCAACTCTTCTGCTTTAATAATACTTTTTTGAATTTTTTCATTAAAAGCAGAAACATTGCCAACAATCTTTAAACGTACGCCATTCTTATGCAGCTTTTTTACTTCACGTTCCAGCGCCATTAAAAACAGCCCCATTAACAAGCTGACTTCTTTTTCTGGTCGGCGCCAGTTTTCACTGGAAAAAGCAAACAAAGTAACCACTTCAATGCCTTTTTCAACACAAGTGGTAATAACTGAACGAACGGTTTCAACGCCGGCTTTGTGCCCGGCAACCCGAGGAAAACCACGTTTCTGTGCCCAGCGACCATTGCCATCCATAATGATGGCAACATGTTTAGGAATATTAGGCGTATCGGAGGTATCGATGTCGTCTGACATGTTAAGAGTTGTTAATAGAATTTGACAAATATCAAATTTCCATTAAATCCTTCTCTTTAATCACAAGTGCTTCATCTACTTGCTTAACATATTTGTCAGTGATTTTTTGCACATCATCCTGTGCCTGACGCTCATCATCTTCAGTAATTTCTTTATCTTTCAATAATGATTTAACATCACTTAAAACATCACGGCGAATATTACGAATTGCCACTTTTGCGCCTTCACCCTCCGCACGTACAACTTTAATCATATCTTTACGGCGTTCTTCGGTTAAGGGAGGAAGTGGAATACGAATGAGTTCACCCGTTGTTGCAGGATTTAAGCCCATATTTGAATTCATAATAGCTTTTTCTATTGCCTGAACCATCGGCTTTTCCCAGGGCGAAACACTCAAGGTACGGGAATCTAATACAGAGATATTGGCAACCTGGCTTAAAGGAACTTCTGAACCGTAATACTCGACAGTAATATGATCGAGTAAGCTGGTATGTGCTCGTCCGGTACGAAGCTTCATGAGATCATTTTGTAATGACACTACACTTTTTCCCATACGGATTTCAGCATCTTCTTTTAATTCATCAATCATAGTATTTTCTCATTTCGATATTGCTGAGTTAATTTAATTATAATTTTAGTTTTACTAAACTTTATTTTCCACACTAGATTTTATTTTTACAATAGTCCCTTCATTTTCCCCACGAACAACGCGCATTAAGGCGCCTTCTTTGCCCATGTTATAAACAATTACAGGAATATTATTATCCCGACATAACACGATTGCAGTTGTATCCATAACACCCAGTTTTTCTTCAATGACCTGATCGTATTCTAAAAAGTCATATTTTTTTGCTGTCGGATCTTTTTTTGGATCTGCTGAATAAACACCATCAACATTGGTGCCTTTAATCACAACATCACAATTAACTTCTATGCCACGCAAACTCGCCGCAGTGTCGGTAGTAAAAAAGGGATTACCCGTACCTGCAGCAAAAATCGCCACACGACCTTTTTCTAAATGGCGTACTGCCCGACGACGAATATAGTCTTCTGCTACATTATGAATAGGGAGCGCCGACATAACACGTACTTTTAAATCATGACGTTCGAGTCCATCTTGCAAAGCCAGCGCATTGATGACCGTTGCCAGCATTCCCATATGATCAGCAGAAACACGTTCCATACCACTGGCAGATAAACTGACTCCACGGAATATATTTCCACCACCGATAACCATGGCCACTTGAATGCCATTATCAACCAGCTCTTTTACTTCTACCGCAACACGATCAATCACGGCGGGATCGATGCCGAAATCTTTATCGCCCATTAAGGCTTCGCCACTGAGTTTAAGTAAAATACGTTGATAACGAAATTTGCTGGCCATAAATGTTTATCCGTATAGTTATAATTATATCGTCGAAATCATGCTGCCGACTAAAAAATGGCCTCGAAAGAGGCCATTTCATGTTACTTGATTTGCGCCATTACTTCATCCGCAAAATTTTCTTCTTTTTTCTCAATACCTTCACCTACTTCGAACCGAACAAAGCGCTTAACCGACGCATTATTTGATTTAAGCAGTTGTTCAACAGTTTGATCAGGATCTTTAACAAAAGGCTGACCTAACAGTGTCACTTCTTTAAGGAATTTCTTGATACGGCCATCGACCATTTTTTCAATGATATTTTCAGGCTTACCACTTTCAGCCGCTTGAGCTGAAAAAATTTCACGTTCTTTTGCTAATGCATCAGCAGGAACGTCAGCTTCAGCAACACAAACAGGCTTGCTCGCAGCAATGTGCATTGCAATATCTTTACCTAAAGCCGCATCGCCGCCTTCAAGCTCAACCATAACCGCAATACGCTCACCGTGCTGATAGATACCCACTGCATCTGCATTATCAATGATGTCAAAGCGACGTACGCTCATATTCTCACCAATTTTAGCAACCAATTCTTTACGACGATCTTCTACCGTTGTACCACTTGCTAATGCTAAAGTTGACAATGCTTCAACATCAGCAGGTTTATTTGCTAAAACACAATCCGCAATTGAAGCAACGAATTCTTTAAACTCATCACCTTTGGTTACGAAATCTGTTTCACTGTTAACTTCAAGAATAATTGCAGATTTATTATCGTCACTTGCTTTAATAACGGCTAAACCTTCAGCAGCAACACGCCCGGCTTTTTTATCTGCTTTAGCCATACCCGCTTTACGCATGGTTTCGATTGCAGCTTCAATATCACCGTCCGTTTCTGTCAGGAATTTTTTACATTCCATCATACCTGCGCCGGTACGATCACGCAGTTCTTTAACTAATGATGCAGTAATTGCCATGTTAATGTCCTCTTAAATCCTTATCTAAATCAATTTAAATTGATTCGAAAAACTTGAAAAAGGGGCACCATAATTAATTGGAACCCCTTCTCACACCAAACAAATCGCGCTTTATTCAGCTGAATCGTCTGCTTTTTTTACTGCTTTCTTTTTAGCGGCTTTTTTCTTAGCCACTTTTTTAACGGCTTCTTCAGCATCAGCCGCTTTTGCTGGAGCTTCTTCAGTAGCATCTGCTTTTTTCACAGCCGTCTTCTTAGCCGCTTTTTTCTTTGATGCTTTTTTCTTGGCCGTTTTAGGTGCAACACCTTCCGCAACTTCGACAAAATCATCTTTGTTACCCGCAGCAGGCTTAGGTGCAGATTCTTTACCTGTGATAACTGCATCTGCCATACCTTGAACATAAAGGCTTACAGCACGAATCGCATCATCATTACCAGGAATTACATAATCGATGTTATCCGGGCTGTTGTTACTATCAACAACACCAATAACCGGAATGCCTAATTTAACCGCTTCTTTAACCGCGATATCTTCATGGCCTACGTCGACAACGAATAATGCATCAGGGATACCCTTCATATCTTTGATACCACCGAAACTACGATCTAACTTTTCCATTTCGCGCGTCATGGTGAGGATTTCTTTCTTGTTACGGCCTTCGATACCTTTTTCCATCATCGCTTCTAATTCTTTCAAACGACGGATAGATTGTTTAACTGTTTTGAAGTTCGTTAACATGCCGCCTAACCAACGATGGTTGACGAAAGGCATGCCACAACGCTCTGCTTCTTCACGGATGATTTTACCTGCCGCACGCTTAGTGCCCACAAATAAGATATTGCCGCGGTTTGCTGCTAATGAACCGATGAAATTAACTGCATCCTTATATAAAGGAAGCGTCTTTTCTAAATTGATGATATGGATTTTATTACGATCGCCAAAAATGTAATTACGCATTTTCGGGTTCCAGAAACGTGTTTGATGACCAAAATGTACGCCGGCCTCAAGCATTTCACGCATGCTTACTTCACTCATTCTATTTCTCCTGTCTCTCACTTTAGTAAGAGATCTGTTAGGGTTACGCCTCCACACACCCCATTTAATCAACCAAAACGAAAGTCTATAACTGAGCGCCTCCAGCATTATCTGGATAAAGCAATCAGCGTTTTCGAATCAGCACCCTGACAAATGTGTCGGTGTGTGTGTGTCGTTAAATTATGTCTGTTTTGTAGGGTTATTAAGCCTAGAAATTCAAACGATTAATATTTGCCAAATCGGCGCGCGCTTTATACCATATTTGGCTTGCAGCAACAATCAAGATCGCTCAAACTCTTGAATTAATGCCAATTTTCCACTATTTGCTTATTTTTTAAGCACCTTTACCGAACAGGAACCTCTAAATGGCCGTCACTATCAAATCTGCTGAAGATATCAAAAAAATGCGCATCGCAGGTCGCCTTGCAGCAGAAGTACTGGAAATGATTGAGCCACACGTTCAGGTTGGCGTCACCACCAATGAGCTCGACAAGATATGCCATGACTATATCGTCAATGAGCAGCAGGCTATCCCTGCTCCACTTGATTACCATGGCTTTCCAAAGTCGATATGTACTTCAGTCAACCAGGTCATATGCCACGGTATTCCAAATGAAAAACGGCTTAAAAATGGCGATATGATCAATATTGATATCACCGTGATAAAAGATGGTTGGCACGGCGATACCAGTAAAATGTTTTTTGTCGGTGATGCCTCCATTCAAGGCAAACGCGTTGCAAAAGTCAGTTACGAATGTATGTCCAAAGGCATTGCTCTGGTCAAACCGGGAGCCCAGCTTGGCGATATAGGCGCAGTCATTCAACAGCATGCAGAAAGTCACAACTACTCCGTCGTACAAGAGTATTGTGGTCATGGCATTGGTGAAAAATTTCACGAAGAACCCCAGGTACTCCATTATGGAAAAGCCGGTACAGGGCTCGTTTTAGAGCCCGGTATGATTTTCACTATTGAACCGATGATTAACGTTGGTAAACGTAATGTTAAACTTTTAAAAGATGGCTGGACGGTGGTTTCGAAAGATCGCAGTCTCTCGGCACAATGGGAACACACCATTTTAGTGACAGAAACAGGACACGAAATTTTAACTTTACGTAAAGAAGAAACCATTACATGAATGCCGTAACAAACCTGTTTGTTGATAGCGAATTATTTGATGAAGAAAACTTTAAGTCTTCCTTAAAACAACAAAACAATATTCTTCCGTTATTTAAGCAGGCATTAAGTAATGCCACCGCCGTTCTTCAGCAACGCTTCAAAGCAGGTCGTGCAGCGACCGAGCTGGTACATGCACGTTCAAATGTCGTGGATACGATTTTAATCCATGCATGGCAGCAATATTTTTCAAAAGATGCAAGTGACATTACCTTACTGGCCGTTGGTGGTTATGGTCGCGGTGAGTTGCATCCTGCTTCTGATGTTGATGTACAAATTCTGCTTGAAAATAATGATACCCATCATAATGATGCTCTATCTCTATTCATTACCTTCCTTTGGGACATTGGTTTAGAAATTGGGCATAGCGTTCGTACTTTAGATGAATGTGTAACCGAGGCCACCGCAGATATAACTGTGGCCACAAACTTACAGGAAGCGCGTTTACTTGCCGGGCCATTAGAACTATTTGAAAAGCAACGCATACTTTGTAGCGCGAATGAAATATGGCCCAGTGATAAATTTTTTCAGGCAAAGTTAGATGAACAAGTCACACGCCATGAGAAGTATCATGACACCGCCTATAATCTGGAGCCCAATATCAAAGAAGGCCCCGGTGGTTTACGCGACATTCAAATGATCGGCTGGGTTGCCAAACGCCACTTTGACGTAGATACTTTGCAAAGTTTAGTCAAGGATGAATTTTTAACCGATCAAGAATATCAATCCATTCATGAAGGCCAGGCCTTTTTATGGAAAATCCGTTTTGGTTTACACGTCATTACCGGTCGACGTGAAGATCGTTTATTGTTTGATCATCAGCGCGAATTAGCAAAACAATTTGGTTATAAAGATGATCGGCACCATCTTGCTGTAGAATATTTCATGAAGCAATACTATCGCACCGTTATGGAGCTTAGTCGCTTAAATGAAATGTTATTACAACTTTTTAAAGAAGAAATTTTACTCAGCAACGACTCCAGTGAACCGGTTAAAATAAACAACCGTTTTCAATCACGCAAAGGGTTTATTGAAGTTGTAAATAATAATATTTTTAAACGTTATCCTTTTGCCTTACTGGAAGTTTTTCTTTTACTGGAACAACACACTGAACTCAAAGGTGTGCGAGCAAATACAATTCGTTTAATTCGTGATCACCGATATTTAATTAACAGCCAATTTCGTGATGATTTACGCTGTAAATCTCTGTTTATGGAAATAATGCGGCAAACTGACGGGGTCACTCACGAGCTAAGACGTATGAATTTATACGGTGTACTTGCTGCATACTTACCCGTATTTGAAAATATTGTCGGACAAATGCAACACGATCTTTTTCATGTGTATACTGTCGATGAACACACTCTGACGCTTATCCGAAACTTACGCCGCTATACCGTTCCTGAGTTTTACCACGAATTCCCCCTGTGCAGCAGCATAATGAAAAATCTCCCTAAACAAGAACTTGTCTTGTTGGCGGGTCTATATCATGACATTGCTAAGGGTCGGGGTGGAAATCATGCAGAGCTTGGTGCGGTGGATGCATTAGCTTTTTGCAAACAACATGACTTAAGTGATTTTGATAGTAATTTAGTCGCATGGCTGGTTCGTAATCATCTTATTATGTCATCCACCGCGCAGCGTAAAGATATATCTGATCCAGATATCGTTCATGAATTTGCACAGCAAGTCGGCGATAAAATGCACCTGGATTATTTATTTTTATTAACGGTTTCAGATATCAGAGCAACCAGCCCCGGCGTCTGGAATTCATGGAAAGGATCACTGTTGCGAGAACTCTACTCGGCAACAGAAGCCGTATTTAGACGGGGGTTGGAAAACCCGATTATGCAATCTGAACGAATACGTGACCATCAACAACAAGCGCGGGGAAAATTAATTCAACACAACATATCTGAAGAAAAAATTGATGTGTTATGGGATAACTTTGGTGAAGAGTATTTTATTCAGTACTCTCCCGATGAAATCGTCTGGCATACCGAGATTATTTTAAAAACTGAAAATCTCAATGAACCGCTTGTTTTATTACGTCAACGTTTAAAAAGTGGCGGCACTGAAGTTTTTATTCACACTAAATATCATAGTAATTTATTTACCCTAATCACCGGCATTATCGAGCAAATGAATTTAACGGTTATGGATGCCCGCATATTTACCTCAAAAGATAACTATACACTTGATACCTTTTTAATTTTAGAAGCAGATGGTTCACGTTTTACTGATAAAAAACGCATAGCCGAACTGACAGAAAAATTATTACAGCATATTGCTCAACCAGAGACATCAACACCTGATATCAGCATACAAATTCCTCGTGCGGCAAAACACTTTAAATTCCCCACACAAGTCAGCTTTGAAAACAATGAAGTACAAAATCAAACGATAATGAATGTCATTGCCTATGATCGTCCTGGCTTACTATCAGAAATCGGAGCAGCAATGCATAGCTGTGATGTGACTTTACATAAAGCAAAAATTGCGACCTACGGAGAAAAAGCCGAAGATATATTTTTCGTCAGCAATGATGATAACACCCCCTTCTTAGAAATTGAGAAAATGGAGTGTTTGAAAAAAATGATTACGCAAAATCTGGACGTTAACAGCTAAATAATATTAGCTTTGTATAAATTCTAAGGCGTTGCCATCCGGATCCCGACAAAACAAGGCCTTTCGGCCTGACTGACTTTGGGTAAAAGGCACGTCAGATGCTTCTAAAGTGTTCATTAAAATTTCTATTGAACGTACCGAAAATGCAATGTGATGATCGCGCCCACCATGTTGCGGACGTTGACTATTTTTATCCGGATTATCCAGAACCATTAAATGAAGTTGTTGTTTACCCGGTAAAGTCAGCCATACCCCGGTATAGCCTAAGTCGGGTCGCTGATGATCAACCTCCAAACCCAATATGCCTTGATAAAAAGCAAGAGCAATGTCTAAATCCTTAACAATCAAACTCGCATGATGCAGTTTTACAATAAGATCTTTATTGCTATCAATCATGATTCATTGCCTTTTTTAACATGCTGAACCGCTGTCAGGTAAGCTGCAAGCATCACAAGTGCACCACCAATCCATTCTCGCGAGTGAACGACTTCGTCTGTCAACAATAAAGAGGATGCAGCACCGACAACAATTTCAAATAATAAAATAATGGCTGAACGATGCACTGGCATATGTGTCACACCATAGACCACTGAAATATTCATCAAGGTCATAATAAAAGCACCCAATAACCATGCCCATACCATGACATCGGCAGTTGCCGTATTTTTTTCTTCAGTAATAAAAATTAAGACAAAGGCCACCACAAAAACGCCAAGCCAACCCGTTGCCGTTTTCACCATGACAGAGGCATCATTTAAGCGGTGAATTAAGACATTAGTGATTGCAAAAGCAATTCCCGCAGACAAAGCTAGCCAATCTGCTTTGCTTTGTGGTGCAGGAAAGCCTAATGACTCATCCCACAGCATAATAATGGCACCTAACATGGCGACAAAAAGCACAACAAGAGAACGTCGGGAAAGCTGTTCCCCTAAAAAGAAATAACCCATTAAGGTCGCCCATAATGGCGATAGATAAAAAAGTAAAAGTGCGCGCACTATTGAACCGTCTAATATTGCTAAAATAAAGGCCACATTAGTCCAGCCTGTCGCAATTGCCATAAAAAAGAACAACCAGGGGTGGCTTAACCAGACACGCCAGCCTTTGTACAGCACCGGAATAGCGACCACAAAGGTGCCGCAATACATCAAGGCGCTTGACCACAACCCCTGTAAGCCTTGCGCTTCAAATAAACGAATGGGATACCAGACCAGGCCCCACATAACGGCACCAAATAATAAACTGAAAATAGGAAACATACTGGAGGCGGCGTGTTTGGTTGAAACACCGGACTGTTTTATACTAGACATTCTTTACGATTCTTTTATTGAATAACAAACAAATTTACTTAAGCCATTATGAACCCAGAACTCGACAAACTACACCCCTATCCTTTTGAAAAACTCGCTAAATTAAAAAATAGCGTCAGCGCAAACACTGAACTTGAGCATATCGCACTTTCAATTGGAGAGCCTAAGCATCAACCGCCTGAATTTGTGCTTGATTATCTACGTCAGGACTTAAGTGGCATCTCTGCCTACCCGTTAACCAGAGGGATTCCTGAATTACGACAAACCATTGTTAACTGGTTAACAACACGTTTTAAATTACCTGAAGCCAGTCTCAACCCTGAACAACATGTCATTCCTGTAAACGGTACGCGTGAGGCATTATTCTCTTTTGCGCAAGCGGTTATAGATCGTAATAAAAACCCATTAATCGTTATGCCTAATCCGTTTTACCAAATCTATGAAGGGGCGGCTTACCTTGCAGGTGCGGAACCGTTTTATTTAAACACCACCGCAGATAATCAGTACCTTCCTGACTTTGATGCGATTGACGATGAAACCTGGCAGCGTTGCCAGCTACTTTATATTTGTTCTCCCGGTAATCCAACCGGCGCAGTGATTGATAAAGCCACCTTACAAAAACTGATTACACTTGCCGGGAAACATGACTTTATTATTGCTTCTGATGAATGTTATTCCGAAATTTATTTTAATGAAGACAATCCACCCGTTGGATTGT
>Ga0316209_1001432_pt1 | contig 24884 bp, 28 predicted proteins | sample 6monopyrite_MG_FD_204945 | JGI IMG/M metagenome (GOLD analysis project Ga0316209, IMG submission 204945) | Microbial mat bacterial communities from mineral coupon in-situ incubated in ocean water Damariscotta River, Maine, United States -... | ecosystem: Environmental > Aquatic > Marine >...
AGGCATAAAAAAAGGGGCCATATAGGCCCCTTTCTCAAACTCATCAATGAGTTTTACTTATGCGTTTTGCTCCGCATTTTTCTTCTCTAAGGTAGCCTGCTTGTTATGGATCAATCCATAATGAAGCAACACTTTCTTCATTGAGAAGTAACCCGCAGCAATGACAAGTACAGTGACGATAATGTCAAAGAACGAGGTCATTGGCATATGGTAGAACGCTGGGTCACCAGAACCTGAAATCCAGGTGTAACGCTCTAACCAGTAACCGAGCATGATAAAGCAAGCCACGACCATCACTGTGGTTGGATTGTGGCGGTTTGGATTTATCACAAATGTGAGGAATGGAATCACAAACTTACACGCCAGGAATGTCCACCAGATGACAGATAGGTCGTTATGCATCATGGCGTCAAAACGATCCATATTTGATGGTAAACGGCCATACCACATGATCAGGTACTGAGTGAAGTACAGGTACGTCCACAAAATCGTCATCGCCAGAATAAACTGTGCCAGGAAGTTAGAAATGTAAATCGGCATTTCTTTTACCAAAGCACCTGAACGACCCAGGAAGTACAGAAGTACCACAAGGAACGCCAGGAACATCTGGAATCCACTTACGAAGTTATATGCGCCATAGTTAGCACTATGCCAACCAGGAACCTGAGTCATTTCGAAATCCCAGGCAATCATAGAGCCATAGATAAAGTAAGCAAACGGAATCAGCAATGCAATGTTGCGGAATTTACGTTTGTACTTATCGTCGACAGATGCCAGATGCTGGTACTTGATGAACATCAGGTACAGTGCAACCACCGCGACAAAACCACCAATATTTCGGAACACCAGAAAGGTGTAGTTATGCCAACCAGGCAGGTGATTGTCTGGATCGTGTGCTGTAGCCAACCACACAAAGGTACTTTCACCATTCAGTAGTAGAATAATCAGCAATATACCCGCTAACGGAAACAGGGCAGCTGTTGCGACTGCAACATACCGAACCTGAAAACGCCACTGACCATTAATAAGGTGCAATACAGACGCGAGCGTTACACCACCCAGCGCAATGTAAAGCGTCATGAGAAAGTTAGTCGTTAATACGGACCAACTACCAAAATTTTCATCCATCGGAACCCTCGCTATCTCTAATTATGTTCTGATTCTAAAACGACGCCAGTCTCTGCGCTTATTGCGCAGAAGCTGTGCGTGTTGCCGCTTTGTTATTATCGTCAACCAAACCGTGTTTGATGTAGTTAACAACATGCCAACGCTCTTCAACAGAGAGGTCATTAGAACCACGCAGATCATCACGACCCGATGGCTTACCATAAGCAGGCATCACATAACTACCAAAGGTAATCGTCCCAAAAAGCCAACCTTCAGTTAGGTTCCCCTGAACATAGTCATCGACCAGTGAAATCGCACCAATCTTGTTGGTTACAGGTGAATTTGCCGCGCCAGTGTTACCGTGGCAGGCGCCACAGTAAACCTTGAACAGGAATTTCCCTTCTTTCAGTGACGCAGTGGTCACTGGAAATGGATTAACCAGTGATTTGGCTTCTTCTCTGTTTTTCACCATTGTCGGAATTCCTTGAACCGGAATCGAACGCAGTGGAAACGGAGCCATTTCACCTTCCTGCGGCTTAATGCTTGGCTGATTCATCATATCTGTTGACCATGGCCATGCGTATGCAATGGATGGCAGCAGTAGGGCTGCAAGTAGTAGCTTTCTCATGATTGAACCTCTTCACGTACCTCGACCACATGGTTGTCTTTGAAGACACCTTTGATCTGATCAATGTATTTCTCATCAACTTCAAACTCGATAGCAACCTGATCAAGCGTGATCTTTTCACTGTACAGACTCTTACGTTTTCTAAAGAGGCGTGTGGTGATCAAAAATGCGATCACCGTAAAGATCACACTGAAGAGAATCATCATCTCGTAAGTCAGTACGATATTAGATGGTAGTGGCACGATCGCCTTACCGCCTTGCGGCTGAATCAAAAAGTTTGATTGAGCCGACGCAAGGAATAAGAAACCAAACGTTATACCAAATGCTGCACCACATAACGTCACCTTAGGGATAACACTCGGGCGAGGCCCCAGAACATCATCGATGTCTGGGTGCTCGATCGGTGATAAAAAGGTCACGTCATCTACAGTAATGCCATCAACTTTATGGTTTTTAAAGTCAGCGATTGCTGCAAACGCGTCATCAAAATTACCAAATAAGCCTAAAATTCTACACTTTTTCATTTTAGGAACCCTCCACGCCTGGTGACTTATTGGCGACTCCCGGAGCTGGGGCACCTCCACCTGGATTATTAGCCATTACTGGTGATATTTCTTTGCTAGCCAACTCACGACGATGTAGAACCATTTCCTTACACTCGTACATAGAGACGGATGGGAATACTTTCACAAACACCAGGAAGAGCAGGCCGAACCAGCCAAAACTACCCAGCACAATGAACCACTGAACCCAACTTGGCCACATAACATCATGTGCGATTGGATGGTATGAAAGAGACAGCGTAGGTGTCACGATCATCCAACGTTCTAGCCACATGCCAAGATTCAGCAGAATGGAAACCACCATCATCATCGGCAGATGTCTTCGCCATTTTTCAAAGGCGAGTACAAATGGTACTACCGAGCCACAGAAGATCATTCCCCAGAAGTACGGTGCATAAGGTCCGGAGAACTTAGCCAATAGTACTTCTTTGTCAGCGTAAGAATGGCCGTACCAAACAGAGCAAAACTCGATCAGGTTTAGGTAGGTCCATACCATTGCGATAGCAAAGGTCAACTTACAGGTTTTTTCCAGAATCGCGATGGTCATGTACTCTTCCCAACGGAAGTAGTAACGCAGCAGGATGAAGAGCGTGATAATCGCCGCACAACCTGAGTAAAGCGCACCGGCTACGAAGTATGGTGGGAAGGAGGTAACACTCCAGCCAGGCATAATCGACATAGCAAAATCAGACGATACGATTGAGTGAACCGATACCGCTAGTGGAATAAGGAAACACGCCATAATTAAGTATGTACGACGGAAGTTTCTCCACTGACGATCATCACCACGCCACCCTAGTGAAAGAGCGGTGTATAGTTTTTTACGCCAGCCTCTAGCATTATCACGACAGATCGCAAGATCTGGGATCATACCAATAAACAGGAATAGCGCTGATGACGTTAGGTAAGTACTAATCGCGAATGCATCCCAAACCAGTGGTGAGCGAAAATTCGGCCAGATACCACGATCAGTCAAATATGGCAGTACCCAGTACATATTCCAAAGACGACCCAGATGGATCATTGGGAACAGACCAGCTGTCATAAGAGAGAATGTGGTCATCGCCTCAGCGAATCGATAGATCGGTTTTCGCCAATCCGCGTTCATAATATGCAGGATCGCCGACAGTAGTGTTCCGGCATGGCTCATGCCAATCCAGAAAATAAATGTCGCAATATATAAATCCCACATATGTGGCCAGTTAAGGTTAGCGGCACCCATACCAACCTGGTACTGGTGTATCTCAGCCACTACAGCGAACATGATCAAGCCAAGACATACTGCAACTGAAATCCAGTAACCCTTACGAGGGTTTTCCATCGATTTCAAGATGTCTTTGTTGATCTGTGCCCACTTCAGATCTTCATTAATATCCTTGTAAACTTCATTATTTTGCATGTTTTACACCGATTTCGTTATTAGGCTCAAAGATGTCGACATACTAAACTTCGCGAACACGATCCAGATACATTACGCATGGATCAGTATTCAGGAATTCAAAGACTCGGTAACCACGCATATCAGGAGTCTGCTTATTCTGTTTAGTTTTGCCTAGTTCGACTTGATGCTTACGCCACATCTTCGTCACCTTGGTTTCTGCAACGCCAGTTTCAGGGTCGTACATGCCAAGCATGTCGCCAAATTCAATTGCACCTGTTGGACATGTCTGTGAACAAGCTGTCTGGACTTCGCCATCTCTTACCTTGCGATCTTCCATTCTTGCTTTGTCTTTCACCGTACGGATACGCTGAACACAGAAAGTACACTTCTCCATCACACCTTTATCACGAACAGTGATATCTGGATTCAGTTGCATTTCAAGCGGCGCTGGCCATGAATCTTCATAGTACGACCAGAAGTTAAAGTAACGCAGACGAAATGGGCAGTTATTGGAACAGTAGCGCGAACCAATACAACGATTATAAACCTGTGCATTCAAACCATCTGGAGTGTGGTAGGTTGCAGCCACTGGGCAAACCGGCTCACATGTCGCAGCATTACACTGCTGACACATCATGGGTAAGAAGCTAGCACCATGCTGCTGGAAATCAGCGGTCCTTTCTTCACCAAGATCAGGCTCATCCCAGTAACGCTCAATGCGCAACCAGTGCATACCCTGACCTTTTTCAAACTTTTCTTTACCAACAACAGCGAGATTGTTTTCTGCATAACAGGCCACCGAACAAGCATTACAACCGATACACTTGTTCAGATCAATGGACATACCCCACATATGCTCGTAGTCGTGGTAACCACCCTCTTCACGCCCTTTACGGTATCGTGACCAATCATCGACTAGATTACTAAGCGACATTATCGCCTCCTTCTGTGCGCTCGTAGACATCAGCTGGCACTGTTGAAACCAGCTTACGACCTACCTGTGTTTCACTGCCACCAAAACGTACCAAAATATCATCTGTCTTAGCAGCTTTAGTTACTTTGACATTCGTTGAGTAGAGCGCCAGCTCACCCGTCATCTTGTCTACTTTCGGATCAAGAATACTGAGCGAGTTAACACCGCGGTCTTTTGCATAACGACTGAAACCAGCATCATGCCCCTGACCTAATGGCACTGCGACAACATCTGGATGAACACCTTTGTAGATGTAAACTTTCACATTGATCTCACCTGATGCAGATGCAATCGTGACCATGTCTCCCTCTTTCACGCCAATCTTCTTGGCGGTAGATGGATGTAATTCAGCCCATGAGTCCCAAACGACTTTACTGATTTGATCTGGCGCTTCCTGTAACCATGGCAGGTTTGCATGACGGCCATCCCAGAAACCCAGTCTCGCTGATGGTGCAAGCACCATGTCAGAGGAGTTACCCATGTCTTTAGGCATATTAAAATCAACGACCTTAACCTTAAGGGCTTTCTCGGTAACGCCAACATCAATCAAACCAGCTGACAGTACGTCTGCCCAGAACTCATCATCGCTCGCGCCATTTTTATGCTCAGCAGGGATGGTTGAAAATGCATTTCGCAGGTACGCATAGTAATCAGCAAAACCTTCATATGCAGATTCTTTACGTTTCTTCAGCAGAGTCAGCAGAATATCACCGAAGCCCCGTGTATCTTCCGATAGAGGCTCCATTAATGGCTGCTGAATGCTAATTTCACCAACACCAGCCTGGTAAGGTGCAACGTGTGTACCCCAGTCTTCTTCACCCGATGCAAGTGGCAGGACAACATCAGCCATTGCAGTGGTTTCATCATTGAAGCGTGAAAATACAACCTTAAATGGGATATTGGCTAAACTCTCTTTCAGGCCTAATGATTTAGGTGCGGTGTAAACAGGATTAACACCAGAGAAGAAAACAACGTCAAAACGCTTGTCAGCTGCAGCCTGCGAAAAGGAAACCAATGACTGGGTGTTACCACTGATTGGCGCCATGCTCGCATATGCAAACTCACCGTTAGATTCGATCGTTTTACCAATATTACCAAGAATGATGTTCAGTACCATTGCTGCTGCAACACACTGATAGCCATGTTCATGACCTTGTGCTGAAGCACCCGCCAGTACAACACTTGGAGAACGACGTTTCAATGTAGAAGCAATGTCTGCAATGCGATCTGCATCAACACCCGTTGCGGTTACTGTTTCATCGATGGTTGCACCACGAATCAGTGATTGGACACTCTTAGGCAAACCACTCATGCTTAGACCGTGCTTGCTAACCAGTTGATTGGCAATGCCCAGTGCTAATGCTCCCTCGGTACCAGGCTTGCTAGCCACCCACAGATCAGCGTTAGCACCAGTCAATGTCATGTTTGGCTCAACCTGAATCAAGGTGCCACGCGGTGAAGTTCTAAATTTCGCATACTCGGTAGAGAAATGCAGTGGTGAACCCCAGGTACCCAGAAAATCTGCACCAAATGAAAGTACCGACTGCGCTTTATCTAAACGAATACGAGGATTGCTGTCACCCAGCATGTCCTGACTTACTTTCGCCCAGATTGCGTTATTGATGGTCTCATGAACAAAGTGGTTACCAGAACCAATAGACTCAAGGTGCGCCTGTAGTAAGACAGACTGATGACCACTCACAGAACCAGTCATCCACGCGAACTTGCTACCACTGATATTTGCTGTCTTCTCGGCAATCAGGCCATAGGCCTCTTCCCAGGTAGCATCAACCAGAGATGAACCTCTGCGGATTTGTGGTTTAGAAATACGATCAGGATTGTAATGCGCCTGAAGACCCGCCTGGCCCATTTGGCACAAACGCCCTTTATTAACAGAAGACTCAGGATTACCTTCCAACTTCAGGACGCGCCCCTCTCGAACACGCCCATGAATACCGCAGCCCGATGGGCATTGCTGGCAGGTAGACGCATACCAAACACCAACACCAGGAATTACAAACTCTTCTGGCACAAGGTAGGAAACGACCTCCTCTTTACCTTCTTCAAGCGTCACTGTTGAGGGCATGTCGCAACCAACTAAAGTGGCCCCGACACCGCTCCACCCCATTATCTTGAGAAAATCTCTACGTTTGATCTTGCTAAAACTCATATTAAAAATCACCCCGTTTTCGTCACGTTTCCCGTGCTCTCAACGATCATAAAAAATGTTTATTTATGACACTTCCAACAATCAGAAGGACCGTCATTTGCCTGATGACAGCGCTGACAAAAACCCATTGTCAGTGGCTTCACCTTATCGGCAACAGTCATTTTCTTGACCTCCCCGTGACAAAAAGCACAAACCTCAGAAACATTTTCAACCTGAAGGTCTTCGTTATCTATAACGAAGCGCTTAATGTGTTTTTCATGGGTAAAATGCACAAAATCTGGAACATCATGCACTTTCTTCCATTTCGGGGGCTCCTTATTCTCCCAATACTCCGTCAGCTTCTGAATGCGAGGTTTATCTGTCGCAATAACGCTATGACAACCCATACATTTACTGGTTGGAGGAATCCCCGCTACCTTGCTACGACGCGCATAGGTATGACAGTACATGCAGTTAATCTCGTTAACATCAGCATGAATGTCATGTGGAAATTCAATTGGTTGCTCTACGTGAATACCAGAATATTCTCCCTCAGGAGGAACAGCATTCGGTACCTCAGCATTCACATTGGCAGAGAACAGCGCCATTGAAGCCATCAGCAACATAACAATAAAAGACATCTGCATGGTGTGTTTAGTCTGGCGACTTCCACGACCTGCAGCCTCAATAAAACGCCCTAGTGGCAAATGTTGTAAAACCGACATTACCCCTCTCGACAACATAGTTGTTCGTTATTAATTCAAAGAGCCTGGGGATAAAACTGCGTAATTTGCTCGCAAGCGATCAGGACTGGGATCAATGACCCCATTCAATAGCACTCACAACAAATAGACCCCCAATTGGCCCACTCCAAAACTTCTACTGCTTATGCAGCAAAGCAAAACGCCAAGCTGCGAAGTGCGGTTAGTGTGGAACGTAAATCAAAACCACAATGTTTCTAAATATTTTTATTATTATAAAATCGCATTGCTAAATCAGCGCCACGAAGTTACGAATCCTAGAACAACTTCAGTAACACTGTCAACGAAAATTTTCTTAGCATTTTAGTCAAGATAATCGAGCTATGTTACATGCGCAGTTTGCCCTAAAACTTCGTGAGCATACGAAACACACCCCTATATAAAATCACACTGGGTTATCAATATCAATAAATTGATAATGTAAATCAAATTGTTCAGAAAGATGCACTGAAAGAGCCTCTATACCGTAACGCTCGGTTGCATGATGGCCTGCCGCATAGTAATGAATCCCCATTTCACGTGCTACGTGCGTCGTTTTTTCTGAAATCTCACCACTGATGTACGCATCAAAACCTCGCTCGGCGGCTTCTTCAATGTAACCTTGTGCGCCTCCACTACACCAGGCAACTGTACGAATTTTTTTTTCACTACCAGCGATATGTAGTGGCTTGCGGCCAAGCTTCGTTGTAATTAGTTCGCCAAAATCTCTTGCGTCCATCGCTTTTAATAGCCGCCCTTGCATAATAATGGGTGGCGATGAGCCACCAAAAACACTCTCAAACTCTATTCCAAGGACTTTACCCAACATCGCATTGTTGCCATAAAGCGGATGAGCATCCAGCGGAAGATGGTACGCGACCAAATTAATTTCATGCGCTAATAAAGCTTGTAGACGGCGTTTTTTCATACCGCTAATACATGGGTCCTCACCTTTCCAGAAATAGCCATGATGGACAAATAGCGTATCAGCGCCGACATCAATCGCAGCCTCTATCAACTCAAGGCTCGCCGTTACCCCACTGACAATCGACTGAACTTCAGCCCGCCCCTCAACCTGCAAACCGTTCGGCGCATAGTCTTTAAAACGATCGATCTCTAATAAATTGTTTGTGTATTGCAGTAATTCGCGTCGTGCTACCATCGCTATATCGTTACTCCGATTTTTACATCACTAATAATTAACTCTGTGCTAGAGTACCTAAATCATGTTAGTACGGAAACTACTTCCCTATTTTGTTCAAGGCATTGTGATCGGTCTCGTCATCGGTCTGATCTTCTATTTCTTTGCGATGCCAAAAGCAACGAAACAAAATGCTGTCGTTGAGATCAAAGAGTCTCAAAACTCGACGGTAATCTCTACTGATGGTCCCGCATCTTATGCCAACGCTGTGGCCATTGCGGCGCCGAGCGTTGTTAACATTAACACCACAAAACTCATTAGTAACCGGCAACACCCACTATATAACGATCCAATCTTCCGCCGTTTCTTTGATGACCAGCAGAGTCGCCCCAACCAGCGCCGCGATAACAGCCTGGGCTCTGGTGTCATTATCAGCGAACAGGGCTATATCCTCACCAACAATCACGTCATTGCGGGTGCCGATGAAATTCAGGTCGCCCTCACCGATGGCCGTCAGACTGACGCTCAGGTAGTCGGCACCGACCCTGAAACCGATGTTGCCGTGCTTAAAATCTCGCTCGATAATTTACCGAGCATCACTTTTGGTCAATCAGATGTCCTGCGTGTCGGTGACGTAGTGCTCGCAATCGGCAACCCCTTTGGCGTCGGTCAGACCGTGACCCAGGGTATTGTCAGCGCCACCGAGCGCAGCCATCTTGGCATATCCACTTATGAAAACTTCATCCAGACCGATGCCGCGATCAACCCCGGCAATTCGGGTGGCGCACTAATTAATGCCGCAGGTGAATTAGTCGGTATCAACACCGCTATCTACACCCGCTCTGGTGGCTCACAGGGGGTTGGATTTGCAATCCCAGCCAACACCGTAAAAATGGTCATGAAACAGATTCTCGAATTTGGACGAGCGATTCGTGGCTGGCTCGGCATTGAAATCCAGACCATCACGCCAGCACTTGCCGAATCGTTTGGCCTGCTAGACCCGCGCGGCATCATCATTGCGGGCGTCTTGCCTCAGGGGCCAGCGCATCATGCAGGCGTACTGACCGGCGATATTATTTTACAAATCAACGGCCAGGCAATCCTCGACGGCACAGAAGCGCTCAACTTGATTGCCCAAACAGCCCCCGGCAATGAAGTCCACATGAGCGGCATTCGCCAGGGCAAGCCATTTAGCATCACTGCACACACCAGCAACAGACCGCTGCCTAAAAGCCATACCATTCAGCAGTAACAAACGCCGAAAACCTATTCGGACTTTTAGCGCCCACCTAAAATTAAACAGCGATTCACGCCTTTAATACAGGTTAAATCGCTCAACGTGAGCACAATCATAACGCGCTCATTTTTTGTGTCATAGTGCACAAAACAGCCATTGACTATGACTTTAACGCGCCTGAACCAACATTAGCGCTTAGTCAGAAATTATAGTTCATCAAATAATTAAACCTAAACTAAATATCACGCAACACCTGCTGCAACGCCTCCACCGTCTCGTCAATCTGCTCTTCAGTGATGACGAGCGGTGGAGCCATCCTCACCACTGTTTCATGCGTCTCTTTACTCAGCACGCCTTTAACCATCAAACGTTCGCAGACATCACGTGCGCTGGCTCGCTGTGGATCAAGCTCGATGCCAATAAAAAGTCCTCGACCACGCACCTCACTGATCAAGTCTGATTTAATTGCCTTCAGACGCTGCAACATATAAGCTCCAAGTCGCTCTGAGCGCTCCACCAGTTTTTCATCCTGTAACACTTTCATCGCCTCCAGTGCGACGGCTGACGCAAGTGGATTGCCACCAAAAGTGCTGCCATGATCGCCGGGTGAAAACACCGCCATCACATCCTCACGCGCCAGAAAAAGTGATACCGGCAACATGCCACCACCCAATGCCTTGCCTAATATCAATCCATCTGGCTTCACGCCGTCATGCTGACAGGCGAGTAATTTACCGGTACGCCCAAGGCCACTCTGCACCTCGTCGCAAATCAACAAGACATTATGTCGTTTGCAAATCTCAGCGCACTGAGCAAGGTATCCAGCAGGCGGCATCACAATGCCGGCCTCCCCCTGAATGGGTTCGACCAGAAAAGCAGCTGTATTTTTAGTGATCGCCGCCTCTAAAGCAGTCGCATCACCATAGGCAATATTTTTAAAACCCGGCGTCAACGGGCCAAATTGATGTTTATATTGCGCCTCTGAAGAGAAGCTAACAATGCTGATAGTGCGACCATGAAAATTACCATCACACACGATAATTCCAGCTTTATCTGCCTCTACCCCTTTCACAGCGTAAGCCCATTTGCGAGCCGCTTTAAGTGCGGTTTCGACCGCTTCGGCACCTGTGTTCATTGGCAATGCGCGGGGCTGCCCTGTCATCTCACAAATCATTTTTAAAAACGGCGCAAGGGTATCCGTATGAAAAGCGCGCGAGACAATCGTCAGACGCTGCGCCTGTTCACTTATCGCTTTTACTAACCGCGGATGACAATGACCATGACTCACGGCTGAATAGGCGCTCATCATATCGAGGTAACGCTTGCCACTATCATCCCAGACATAAACACCTTCGCCCTTCACCAACACAACCGGCAATGGGTGATAGTTATGCGCGCAATAGTGCGCCTCTTGTTCTAATGTATTCATGCATCACCTCACAATTGTATTTGCCAATGCCAATGCCAGCCGCGCCGTTTTCTGCTCAACATCATGGCCAGGATTGTATTCACTAATCTCAATGCCAAGCAGTCGCTCATCACTGACCAATGTCGCCAGCGCCGCAATCAACTCATCACCATGAATGCCACCCGCTTCAGGGCTGCCAACCCCCGGTGCCTCAACGGGATCGACCGCATCGAGGTCAATCGAAACACCAAATCGATGGCTGTGTCGTGTCACTCGCGCATGAGCCTCCTGCATGACAGCCGCCAATCCACGCTCACGCACTTCTTCTATATAGTAAATATGCACACCAAGATGCGATAACAACTCATGCTCACTCGCCTCATAACTGCGTACCCCGACCAGCACCACATTCTGCGGCAGTAGCACTGGCGATGAATGCGCTATCTCAGTCAACTCCAGCGGCCCATGCCCCAACAAGCAGGCGAGTGGCATACCATGGTAAGCACCACTCGGCGACGTCTCCGGCGTATGGCTATCCATATGCGCATCGACCCAGATCAAGCCCAGCGCATTCTCTTTATTCAAAGCAGCACGCGCGCCACTCCAGGTCCCAACCGCACTGGAATGATCACCACTAAAGACAACAAAATGATGCGGGGCTTCTATCGATCGTCGTACCTGATCGGCAAGCCCGCGGCACAACAATTGAATGGTATGCAGGTCATCCCGTGCCTGAGGCGGATAAAGCGTTGTCAGCCACTTGACCTGTTGATCACAAAGATGAGATTTGATGCAGGTGGTATGCAGCACCTCCGGCCCCTCTTCGCAGCCATGATCTTGTGCGCCAATCCCCGAGGCAACGCCAATAAAATCTACTATTGCCAAACCAACCACGCCCCCATGCCTTATCGTTTTAAATGAATTTCACTACTCAGCACCAAAAACCACATCGGCAAAACCCGCTTTAAGCACGCTGCAATCCAGGTGTCGATCCCACGGGATCATCGTCATCACTTTTTCAATCCCGAGTGACCGCAGCTGGTGTGGCACACCAAAGCCGTGCATCAGATGACCGCTGCCGATAAAGGCAACCACCATCGACGACTGCTGTGGTGCAGATAATTGCGCATTAATTCCTTCCGCCATGGCACGATCCCATAACAACTGTTTTTGAACAAAACGACGAAATGCCGGCCCTTCAACTGTCATATCTAACTCAGCGCCGGGAAATTTATGACGCTGAAAGCTCGCCACCAGGTGACGAATATAGGGGCGCGTCGGCTGCGCAGGTTGAGTCATACCAACGGGTGCGAACTCCCAGCCGCGATCAACCGCGTCATTCACTTTCTCACGCGTGATGTTCAGAGCCACTACTGGAATCTGCTGTTCACGCGCATATTTTAATAATGGGACGTAGTAGTCAGCGCTAAAACTCCAGTAACGCTGCCAGTCCACCTCTTTAAGGAAAACATCGATCGTGGTTTCACCACGCAGAAAACGGTCAATCTTCGGCTGCACCACTTTAGGCAGCATCTCAAGACCGATCACCAGCGCAGGCTGCTGCTGGTGTAGCGCTCGTAACATTCGTAACTGCCAGTCATGATGCGACTGGTTATCGTGGTGCTCGCCCAGCAATACCACTCGGTTTAATTGTGCCCGCGCCAATACTGATGATTCATCGACAACAGCATGGGAACCGGGTTGCAACCAACTATTGGGGGAGACACATGATGAAAGGAGCTGCGCCTGATCATTACTTGCAGCAGCCAATAACGGCGGGGACAATAAACAAAGCGTGATAAAAATGCCACGAAGCAGGTTCATCCTATCCCCCCTTATACGTTCAAGTATAAATGCGCACTCCACATAAAAATCAAACTAAGGAACCTCTGATTAATTGTCTTATCTGTCATTGCGAGCGAAGCGCGGCAATCTCAACTCTATATGAATCATTGAGTTTAGCGATTACTTCGTCGCCTCACTCCTCGTAATGACAATTAATCAGAGGCTCCTTAAACTAACCCAGCATTTTTTTCACTGCGCCAACCAGCCGCTCTTCGGTAAACGGTTTCTGCAACCAACCAGACGCACCAAAGTTTTTCGCTTTATTTTTTTTAAAATCACTCTCTTCCGTGGTCAGCATAATAATAGGGGTCTCGGCGTATGCGTCAAGACGACGCAATTTACTCACCAGACTAATGCCATTCATATTAGGCATATTTATATCCGACAATACCAGATCAAAGGTTTGTTCGCGTGCAATTTCCATTGCATCAACGCCATCGTTAGCGCTGACAACTTCAAAACCTTCGTTTTCCAACATCGACTTCACCATGTTACGTATCGTCATCGAGTCGTCTACGGAAAGAATTCGTGCCATTTTCACCCTCCTTAACCCAATAAAATAACGACCACAATTTAATTGCACTCAATAAGTTATCGGACAAATAGATAAATGATTTAATAAGGAAACAGACCGACCAAGGTGCCAGCCAATAAATCAATCCGTGGCAGTGACTCGAATCACTTCATCAAGGGTGGTCAAGCCTTGCAAAGCCTTGCCAAAACCATCGTATCGCATCTCCTGATAGCCATTCTCAACCGCCAACTGCACGACCTCGGCAAAATCGGCCTGTTCGATAATCAAATTTCTCATCGCTTGATTAACCCGCATAAACTCATGGATACCAACCCGTCCGCGGAAGCCACTGCCACCACAACTCGCACAACCGTCAGCTTTAAAAAGCTCAGGTAATGGCATTCCTTGTGGCCAATGAAAATGCGTCTGCAACTCTCGTTCTTCCGGCTGATAGCGGTAACGGCACTTATCACACAAACGCCTCACCAGACGCTGCGCAAGAATGCCAGCCAATGATGGCCCAATCACATAGGGTTCAATCCCCATATCCAATAACCTCGTCACCCCCTGAAGTGCATTATTCGCATGCAACGTACTTAGCACCAGATGACCCGTAAGCGCCGCTTCAGAAGCGATGCCAGCCGTCTCTTCGTCTCGAATTTCCCCAACCAGAATCACATCGGGGTCTTGCCGAAGTGCAGCTCGCATCACCACAGGAAATGACCGACCCGCTTTAGGATCAACCTGACATTGCGTGAATTGCGGAACCTCATATTCAACCGGGTCTTCGATCGTCATAATCTTAACCTCCGGACGCTCGATCAAATTCAATGCCCCGTAAAGCGTAGTCGACTTCCCAGAACCAGTCGGGCCGGTCACCAGAATCAAGCCATTAGGACGCGCTAATGCACCCTTTAGCGGTTCCAACACATGAGGGGAAATATCTTGTTTATCCAGGTCTAGCTCTACGCCACCAAACAATGCACCCAGCAGACGCATCACAACTGTCTCACCATGGATAGAAGGAAACATGCTGACTCGAATGTCGATCTGCTTAATCGACGTGCTAAATTTGGTTCGCCCATCCTGCGGCTTGCGACGCTCCGAAATGTCCAGTTCAGACATGATTTTATAACGTGACACCAGTGCACGCGATACATCTTTATTTAACTCCAGCCGGTTGAGCAACACACCATCAACCCGAAAACGCACGACATAAGCATCAGCTTTTGGCTCAAGATGGATATCTGACGCACACTCCTTCAATGCAAGTAAAATAATCGCATCGGCTAATTTCACAACCGCCTGCTGATCTCCTTTACGCTCCTCAGACATTTTTTGCAGAATGTCCAGGTCAATCGTCCGGAACAGTGCATCAATCTCTTCATCATTTTGATAATGGACTGAGATCGCCGCCTCGAGCTCATCCGGCAACGTCAATAGCACATCGATGCCACCCAACAGGTCGCTCAACTCTACCAGCGCATCAAGATCCTCTGGATCTGTCATGGCGAGCGTCACGTGCCCTCCCAGTTTATAGATTGGAATCACATTTAAGCGCTGCGCCATGCTCTTTGAGATCAGATTGACCACATCTGTCTGAAACAGTGTCTTTTCCAGGTTCATGTAGGCCTTATGGATGCTATCACCCAGCACCATCCCCACCAGATCTCGTGAAACTTTGCCCGATTTAATCAATATCGCAGCAAAGGAAAAGGCATCCTGCCCGGCCACTTGCTTTGCCCGGCCAATAATCTCAGGCGATAGCCCCGAACGCTGCACAAAAGACTCAATCAATGCCTCATCTAAAAACACGACAAAACATCCTTATTTTTTCTGCATCATTTCAAGCATGGCGCGTATATCATCCTGATTGACCTTACCATTACTTCCCAGCGGACTAGACCCCAATTCATATTGCGCCATCAATTCATTCAGGTCATATCTCATCTGTTGCCTTACTGATGTCTCTAAAGACTCAACGACACCATTTCCCAGCCGTAAATCACAACCACAACCGCCGCAAAATATAAAATGTTGGTCGCAGGCAAAACCACATCGAGGGCAGCGCAATGCAGCAATTTGCTCGCCACAGGTCACACAAAAAGCAAAGCCGAGTGGATTTTTATGGTTACAACTCGCCACGACAGGCCTCCTCTAAATCTAAACAGCTAGACCAGGTCGCCTTCATCTCCGCAGCCATAACTTCGGGAGGATTATCTTTAAGAATGAAATTCTTCGCACCAGAGGTCAGGCATTTTTTGACCACCTCTATCGAATTTTGCGAGCTCAGCATCAACACCAGAGCATCAGAATTAAGCGCGATAATTTGCTGTAACGCTTCAATGCCGTCCATGCACGGCATGTTGATATCCATCAACGTCACATCTGGCGCATGTTTTTTAAATAGTTCAACTGCTTCGATGCCATCACAAGCCTCACTGACAACCTCAGCCCCAAGCTCTTCGACAAGCGAACGCAGTAGATCACGAATAGATTTCTGATCGTCTACGATCATTACACGTATTTTACCCATCATCACGTCCTGCATTACGACACTACTATGAGTATCGGCTAACAAATAGACGAGATTAATCACACATAAATATATGACTTAAAGGGGGAAAGAATTTCACCCATAAAAACCGACGAGCTTACGGCTTACGGCTTACGGTCGTAAAAATCTTCCTGGCTTGCGGCAGAAGGCGGTGGTGGCTCAGGGGGTGGCACATCATCCTCAACCGGCCGCTTTGAGATCAAAATACGAGAAAAGATCACGCCCAACTCAAACAGCACCCACATCGGAATGGCAAGTAAGGTCTGAGAAATAATATCGGGTGGCGTCAGCAGCATGCCGATCACAAACACACCGACAATAATAAATGGGCGCTTTGCAACCAGCTTTTCAGGTGTGGTAATCCCCGCCCACACCATCAAAATAGTGGCAATCGGGATCTCAAAGGCGAGGCCAAACGCGAAAAATAGTTTGAGCACAAAATCGAGGTATTTACTGATATCCGTCATCACCGCCACCCCTTCTGGCGTGGTACCGATAAAAAACTCAAACATCAACGGGAAGACGACAAAATAGGCGAAGCACATACCCGCATAAAAAAGTAAGGTGCTAGAGACGATCAGCGGCAACACCATCTTGCGTTCATTAGCGAAGAGCCCTGGTGCAATAAAACGCCACACCTGATAGAGCACCCATGGGATCGCCAAAAAGAATGCACCGACGATGGTGAATTTAAACGGGGTTAAAAATGGCGAAGCGACTTCAGTCGCAATCATGGTGCTACCCGCGGGCAACTGGTCAATCAGTGGCTGAGCCAAGGTGGTGTAGAGATCATTAGCAAACGGAAAAAGGCAGATAAAGACAACCATAATCCCTGCCAGCATACGCAACATCCGGTCTCGCAGTTCAATCAGATGCGTGACTAACGGTGTTTTAGGGTCGGGCGGATATTTACGAGGCTTGGCCATGGGAAATTATTTTTTGTCCGCTGCGTCATTAGCTGCATCTTTATTCGAGGGCTCGGACGTCGACTGCGCCTCTGTTTCAGGCTCGATGCGATCACGCTCTTCTTTTGGTATCGGTTTCAGCACATCACCAGAGATAACATCATTGAGGTCTCGCTTAATCGCAGATACCGCGCGCGTCGTCTCACTCAAGGTACGGTGCGCCTCGGCAATTTTAGTCTCTTCCGCGATTCGCTCTTTAAGCTCTTTCCCTCGATCAACTTCGCTCTCAAGCTCGTCTTTCATCTCACCCATGAAATTGCGTGCTTTATTGATCCAGCGACCCGTGGTGCGCGCAAGCGTCGGCAGCTCTTCTGGTCCAACAACTAGAAGAGCCACGATGGCGATCACTGTGAGTTCCCAAAAACCGATATCAAACATGACGTCTCATCCCCGCAATAACACGGGGTTCATTCAATGAAGTGAGTGATGAACGGTCAAAGCCAGCAAACCTGACTTAGACCTTATCTTTCTCTTTTGCGTCAGTCTTAGCTGCGTCACCATCGGTCACACGGCTGGCATCTTTATGCGCCAGCTCTTCAGGAAGCGGATCAGCTTTCAGATCATCTTTATCACTATCTTTATCTTTACTGTCGCTGACAGACTCACGGAAACCCTTTACCGCACCGCCAAGATCATTTCCCATACCACGCAGTTTCTTGGTGCCAAACAGTAACAACACGATCACCAATACGATCAACAACTGCCAAATACTAATACCGCCCATGATTACTCCTCGTATAAAACTTTGCGTTTAGCTATATCAAGTTTTCTCTGTCCGTTCCGCTTTCTCTTGCAGACCAGACTTACCAAAACGTCGTGCCAGCTCCTGCAACACATCATCCGGCTTCAACCCTTGATGCGCCAGCATGACTAATGTGTGAAACCACAAATCGGCAGTTTCATAAACAATCTGTTTCGCATCCCCATCTTTAGCGGCAATCACCGTCTCGGTTGCCTCTTCGCCCACTTTTTTCAGAATGCTATCTAGCCCTTTGGCATACAACGACGCCACATAGGAGCTGTCGGGCGCCATGCCCTTTCGTTGCTCTAATATATCAGCTATTTGGTTGAGTACGTCACTCATATCGCCCACTCTCTCATACCCATCACAAGACTCAATCACCCCAGGCGCGCACAGAACAACGTCTGTGCCACCTACACGAAATTCGGCATTCTACGCTATTTAACCCATTTTCCATATAAGGCGATGTAAATCTTCAATTTTCCACATTTACCAACAGATATTGATCGGCCCTAAGCACAATAAAAAATTGCCATTCACATCGATTTTACCAACAATACGCCTACACCCGCCAAGCACCCAGGCATATTTGGAGAGAAAGAATGACTGATGATAATTTTGATCGCGAAGCAGCACGAAAACAAAACCGCAAAGTCACTCGCTCAAGCACCGTACTATCCCTGATCGGTGTTGCACTTTTTTTACTCTCCGGCGTGCTCATCTACAAATTAACCCCTGGCCCGCTGGAGCAGCAGCAAAACATCGCCAATTCACAGATTGCAGCCAACATCTCCATCGAAATGGTGCAAAAGAACGAATCCGATCAATGGATAAAGCTGGATCACACACCTGAAAGTGGCGAGCAGATCAGCTTTCGCATCTCCACCAACCAGCCACTGCATGCCTCCCTGATTAGTGAACCCAATCAGAGCCATCCGCGTACCTTATTCGACGATATTCGTATACCACCTGGCGAAAACAAGATCATCAACTTTAATAACAGGGATTACCACTACACCGTCAAAGAGACCGACAAACAGATTAAGTTCTGCCTCATCACCGCGGCAGACTCAAAAGCACTCACAAAAAAAATAATCGCGATGCAGGGAAAAAGCCACCTGCGCGAATCTCCCGACAAATACTGTGTTATCTGGTAGATGCGAGCCATTAATAAGCGAGGTTTAACAGGCTCAAAAACTATGCTAACAATAACGGTTAACAAACGCTTGCTTACTCACAAGCAAAACACCGGAGAAAAGCATGGTCCTTGAGTTCGACATTAACAGTGTCCCACCACCGCTGAGCGATATCAATGCCGCCCTTGAAAAGGCCACCAATGACCGTGCCCTGCTACGCAAAAAAAACATCCGTTTTCTAATCTATATTCTGCTAGTCGTCGCGGCCTACGCGACGTTTATGCTAACCGTCACGATCCCACTACTCGAAGATCCGGCCGTACTGCCGGATTTCGTCGCTACAGTCGCCTACTTCACCCCTTACCTCACCTTTCTCATCTTTCTCGTCAGCAACAACCTACATAACAAAATTATCGAAAGACCTCGGAAAATACTCGACAACGCCATCCCGGCATTCAAAGAAGCGTCAGAAGAAAAAACGGCGCAAATCAGCGACTGCAGTCAAAGGTACGCAGAAGTCGCCAGCTACCAGCAACAGATCCACGCGCTAGGGCGCCCCATCATGCACGGGGAAACAGAGATGTTGTTTCAGTGGGTAGAAAAACAGATGCAGAAAGAGGCGGGGCTAACCAACGGTTTTTCTATCTAAAAAAAACGGCGGCGTCTACCGCGCTCGTTAACACCAGCACAGTAGACAACCGCCGCTCAGCAGTCACCCGATTAAGGCGCTATCTATTTCTTCTTTTTAGCGGCCTTATCTGCTTTCTCCGCTTTCTTTGCTGCTCCCTCAATCCCTTCAAGGCTCTTTTCATCTAGCTTGACCAGTGCGGGCAGATCCGCTTTATCTTCGATCAGCGGCTCTAGCTTGCCATGCAATGTCGTACATAGCTCATGCAGTTCACGATGTTGCGCTACAAGCTTGGCACTCTCTTCCAGAGCAGCCTGAAACTCACTAATACGCTGTTCCTGATTACGCTTTTCTTTACGTAAGGTCGCAGCTTCACCTTCCACTACTTTGCGCGCAGAGGTTTCATCCAGCTTTTGCTTCTTTAACATTTTAAGTTTTTTAACAACGTTCTCCGGCGTATCCGCCAGTGCCTTGTTAATCGCTTTAACCGTACGCTCTTTTTCGGCGATTTGAGCATTAATGCTTTTCATCGCCTTAAAATGCGCATCACGCTCAACCGCCATCGCCTTTTCAGACTCCTGCTTAGCGCTCAACATTGCAGCCGCCTGAGCTTCAGCAATATTTCTAGCCTTCTCACTCTCGGCCATCTTCTTTTCCATCAAAGCAATCGCCTGCCCAGCCTGGGCTTGCGCACTGCCGACACTCGCTTCTGCATCGATGATTTTCTTAACGCCAGTCTCAAGCTCACGCTTAAGTATGTCGCGACTGCAATCAGGATCTAGGCCCAATGCATCTGTTGCTGTTTTAATTAAAACCTGGTTACTAATGGCAAGATCTTTCCAGACCTTTAATTGAAGTTCAAACTCTGCTTGATCCACTTATTGCTCCTGAATTGTGGGGCCGAACAACCACGAGAATAGCCCAATGACGGCCTTTGAGGGGGCGCATTATAGCAAGATATGACCATTTTAAGGCGCTATTTAAATAATTTTCGTAAAAATAGATTAAACTCGCATTTTCACCGCACCCCTAAAACCGTCAACGCCCCACTACCATCCGCCCACAAAGCAGCCATGAGCGCCGCAGGGCAAACAGGAAAAATAAAGCAAGACCATGATTTAAAGGATTTTTTTTCATTTCGCTTGTCATCTCACCCAGTTGTAACCGATACTAGCACCATGTCTGAACAACTTAGCCTAACCGACCATTTCCTGATCGCCATGCCAGCGCTGCATGACCCCAATTTCTTTCACAGCGTTACCTATATATGCGAACATAACGAAGAGGGCGCGATGGGAATTACGATAAATCGCCCGCTCGACATCACGCTAGGTGAGATTTTGCGCCAAACCGAAATCCCCTGCGACGTTGAATCGATCAATGACACCCCGGTCTTTCTCGGCGGCCCAGTCCAGAACGAACGCGGCTTTGTGATCCACCGCCCCCATGGTGAATGGGATGCCACATTACTGGCCAGCGATGAAATTTGCGTCACCTCCTCCAAAGATATTCTGGAGGCGATCGCCGAAGGCAGCGCACCCGAAGATTGCCTGGTCGCCCTCGGTTATGCCGGTTGGAGCGATGGACAACTGGAACATGAGATCGCAGAAAATGCGTGGATTAGCGTTCCTGCCTCTGGCGACATCATCTTCAACACTCCCTACAGCCAGTGCTGGGAAGCCGCTGCCGCACATGCCGGCATCGACCTTAGCCGCCTCTCCAACGACATTGGCCACGCCTGATAAATCTGCTGATCGACTCGGCGATCGACCCAGCGATCGAACCGGCCAGCGCACCCTGCTCGCCTTCGATTTCGGCACCAAAAAGATCGGCGTGGCAGTTGGACAGGAACTGACGAAAAGCACCTCCGCACTGCCCGTTCTACGCTCGCGAGACGAACGCCCTGACTGGGAAGGGATCACACAGCTAATCGAGACCTGGCAACCCGATGCACTGGTTGTCGGCATTCCACTCAACATGGATGGCAGCGAAAACGAGATGACACTCAGGGCAAAACGTTTCTCCAACCGCCTTGCCGGACGTTACAACCTGACCGTCTACCCCGCCGACGAACGCCTTACCACGCGCGAAGCGGCACGCGACTGCTACGACCCCCATAATAAACGCGGCCAAAAACGTAAAGGCCATATGGAAGTCGACTCGGTTGCCGCGCAGATCATCCTTGAAACTTTTTTTAGCCAACCAACCCAAACATAACCGCGCCGTCAAATAGATCTCCCAAACAGATTCCCCAAATAGATCAAAGACGAGCAAAATAAAACAATAACCGGTATCATTACTGCCCGTGAACGAACAAGAATTAGACATCACCCAGGCCTTCAATAACGTCGCACAAACACTTCGCACGACGCTTGAAGCGCGCAATATCCAGAACCCGATTATGATCGGCATCCACACCGGTGGCGTTTGGGTCGCACAGGCACTACACCAGCAACTGGGGTTAAGCGAACCGCTCGGCACACTCGACATCTCTTTTTATCGCGATGATTTCACCCGCGTCGGCATCAATCCGCAGGTGAAGCCCTCTGCGCTACCACTGAGTGTTGATGACCGTCACATCATTCTCGTCGATGATGTGCTCTACACCGGCCGTACTATCCGCGCCGCCATGAATGAACTGTTTGACTACGGCCGCCCGGCATCGATCATGTTGGCAGTGCTGGTGGAACGCGATGATCGCGAACTGCCGATACAGGCCGATGCCGTCGGCCAACATATCGCATTGAAAAAGGGCGAGCAGATCAAACTCCAGGGCCCCGAACCATTAACGCTGAGCATCACCCGCGTATGAAAAAGAAAAACCGCCTGCAACTCGACGATAACGGCAAGCTCAAACATTTCCTGACGATTGAAGGGCTCAATCGTCAGATGCTGATCGACATCCTCGACACCGCCGAATCATTTACCAGCGTCACCGAACAGAACATCAAAAAGGTACCGCTGCTGCGCGGCAAGACCATTGTGAATCTCTTTTTCGAGGCAAGCACCCGCACCCGCACCACCTTTGAACTGGCGGCCAAACGCCTTTCGGCCGACGTGCTCAACATCAACATTCAGGCCTCAGCGACCGCCAAGGGCGAAACGCTGCTCGACACACTGCGCAACCTTGAAGCGATGCATTGCGACATGTTTGTGGTGCGCCATGCCGATAGCGGTGCAGCGCATTTCATCGCACAACATGCAGCACCGCACATCAGCGTGATCAACGCCGGTGACGGCCAGCACGCCCACCCCACACAGGCGATGCTCGATATGTTCACCATCCGCCGCGAAAAAGGCGAATTCCACAAACTCAACGTCGCAATCGTCGGTGATATCCGTCACTCTCGCGTGGCGCGCTCGCAGATCCACGCACTCAGCACGCTCGGGGTCGAAGATATCCGCATCATTGCGCCCAAGACATTAGTCCCAACCGAACCGGACGCCTTTGGCGTGCATGTCTACCACGACCTGCGCGAAGGGCTGCGCGATGTCGATGTGGTGATCATGCTACGCCTGCAAAAAGAGCGTATGAGCGGTGGCTCGCTACCGAGCGAACATGAATATTTTCAACTCTTTGGGCTCACCGAAGAGAAGCTGGCTCTGGCCAAACCCGATGTCACGGTAATGCATCCCGGGCCGATTAACCGCGGTGTCGAAATCGATTCCGAAGTGGCCGACGGCCCGCGCTCAGTCATATTACAGCAGGTCAGTCATGGCATCGCAGTACGCATGGCGGTGATGTCGATGGCGATGCAGAGTCACCTACCTGATGCAACAGGGGGGTCTCGCTGATGCGGATTGAAATCAAAAACGGGCGCATCATCGATCCCGCCAACGAAATCGACAGCAGCCAGAGTCTGTTTATTACCGACGGTAAAATCACTGCCATCGGTACGGCACCTGCCGACTTTAGTGCTGATGAGACCATCGATGCCAACGGTCAAATCGTCTGTCCAGGACTGGTTGATCTCCGCGCCCACCTGCGCGAACCCGGCGAGGAACACAAAGGGACAATCGCCAGTGAGACCCGTGCCGCAGCGCGCGGCGGCATCACCACACTCTGCTGCCCGCCCAATACTCGCCCTATTATTGATACGCCAGCGGTGGCGGAGCTGATTCAACGCCACGCCGAGACCGCTGGCTTCGCGCGCGTGGTACCACTCGGCGCGCTGACCCAAAGACTCGAAGGCAACGCTATCACCGAGATGCACGCACTTAAAAAGGCCGGTTGCGTGGGCCTTAGTAATGCAATGAAACCAATTGGCAATACGCTGATTCTGCGCCGTGCAATGGAGTACGCCGCGACACACGACCTGACCGTTTTCATCCACGCGGAAGATAGTGCTCTGAGCGACAACGGCTGTGTCCATGAAGGGGCAGTCGGTTCGCGCCTTGGCCTGCCCGGCATTCCGACCGCGGCCGAAACAGTGGCCGTTGCCGCAACACTCGCACTGGTCGAAGAGACCGGCGCACGGGTGCACTTTTCAATGATCTCGAGCAAGCGCGCACTACAAAAAATCGCGCGCGCCAAATTCGATGGGCTGCCGATCAGTTGCGATGTGAGTGCACACCACCTGCACCTCACCGAAATCGACCTGCTAGGCTTTAATAGCCAGTGCCACGTACGCCCACCGCTACGCACGCAACGCGACATGGAAGGGCTGCGCAAAGGGATCGCCGATGGTGTCGTTACAGCGATCTGCTCCGACCACCAACCTCACGAAGCCGATGCCAAGCTAGCCCCCTTTGGTGCCACCGAACCCGGTATCTCGGCACTCGAAACACTGCTGCCACTGGCACTGCGTGTCGTTGATGACGGTGTACTGACAATGCCACAGATGATCAGCAGCCTGACATACCAACCGGCCGCAATCCTCGGCATCGAAGCCGGCACACTCTCTATTGGGCAACGCGCCGACATCTGCATCTTCGACCCCGAGCGTTACTGGACACTCGACAGCTACTCGATATTAAGCCGCGGCCACAACACCCCCTTCCTCAACTGGGAGATGAAGGGCGAGGTGACACGTACATTGCTGGGAGGCAAAACCGTTTATGAATGCGAATAACAAACCACACCGCGATACAGTTTTTGTCGAAGAGGCGGAGGTGCTGGAACATAAAGGGTATGACGGCCGCCAGTTCATCATGAAAGTGCAGGCACCCA
>Ga0316209_1001433_pt1 | contig 24878 bp, 15 predicted proteins | sample 6monopyrite_MG_FD_204945 | JGI IMG/M metagenome (GOLD analysis project Ga0316209, IMG submission 204945) | Microbial mat bacterial communities from mineral coupon in-situ incubated in ocean water Damariscotta River, Maine, United States -... | ecosystem: Environmental > Aquatic > Marine >...
GGGCTACAGGTAAGTGAACTTAGGCGATCTGATCTGTCATTCGATATAAAGTTCCCTAGTTTTTATATCATTACGTGATCAATATCCTGCTATTTATAACTTTAAGTGTGATCCGGCCCTGGCTGCGACCCATATTTGACTGTTACTTAATTTAATAAAGTTTGTGACTAATCAAGTATTACAGTTAGGGGCTTAAATTAAATTCAAAGCTAGATCTTTGAATACTTATTAGGCGTCACCTCAGATACTGCATACTTCTCTAATTAAATGACCTCGTAACATAAGCAGCTTTTACGCTTCCCTTTTTCGAAAAGTACCCTAGAGCCAATTTGACCATTTTGTCTATTGGCACTTTATAGTAATCGCGCTTGCCAGAAACCGGTTTTATTTCGCATTTGAGGAGCCAAAGTGCGAAATTGCTCTCACTATGTAATGCAATGTCAGCGTCATCACAAAAATTCAATTGAACCACAAGACCAAAGTCGCGATCAGTGAATCGGCTTTGAGACTTGTCAGCAGCTCCAATTTTTGATCCTTCAGGTGTTGCAAGAACATAAAAATATGGTACGTGACGTTGATGAGATTGAATTGACTGGACAGAAACGAGTTCGAAATTTAAGCCAGGTTGTGTTACCTTTATTTCGACTAAATCGGCATGCTGAAGTTCTTCCCTCCATAATCCAGACATCCACTTTTCTATTGCAGATTTGTTGCCCTTTTCACGCTCAATAACATTTGGCATCGCTTTCAAGAGCTTTGAAAAAGCTAATGGATAGGGGTGACTTGAAGGCCAGTTCAGATTTTTAAGGTTATACTTTCTCAACAACTTTATCAGCCTGTATGAGGGCCAGAGCTGCTTTTTCCCAACTTTTTCACCTTTTCCGTTCCAAATTTCATATAAAGTTCTGTGATCAAGAATTCTGGTATCCTCTAAAATTTTATTTAAGTAATCACCTGGCAGAGGACTATTAAATTTTATTATAAGATTAGTTCGAGTCCCTTCAAAGACAAATGCACCTCGTTTATTTCTTGTGAGTGCAAGGCCACATTTGTCCGCAAGATCTGATACCAAGTTTATTTCTTTTTGGCTATATGTGTATGAATTAGGGACGCTCCATTTCAATTGAAGACAAGCTTCGAAATAAGTAGAAAGCGCAAATCTACTAATGCTATTAATATTAGGATAAGAATTTAAAATTGATTTTATATCTTCGGAAATGATTAACACCAAATCATCATAATCTTTGGCATTGAAAGCGGATATTAAAGCTTGGAGTTTATTATTGACCATCGTTTTTCCTTTTTCATTAAAGTCTTTAGCAAAGACTTTTGGTCGCCTCCGTGCTGTTTTTTTGAAACCCTTGAGATCGTCTCGTTGGCACTAGTGACGATATTCTATTTGTATAGAATTTTCAATTACTACTTTTTATATCTTTTTTCTCTCGCGATAGCGGGGGGAAGTTTGCTATACAACCATTCCTTATCGTGCTTATAAAGCCATGTGTAATCAGCTCGAGCAGCGCTTTGAATATCAGTCCGTCGAGTGTGAATATTGACAAGCTTAAGAATAATAGCTCTATGTTTATCTCTGTTATGTATAAATCTAATTCTTTTGCGCTCTTCAATAAGTCCCGCTGTTTGTGACATGATTTGCTCCACAGCCCCAACACAGCATTCAAGTGCACTGGCGATCCTTGAACTGGAATGCCCTTGCTTCGCGAGGTTGATAACAGCGACTCTTTCTGTTTGAAACAGCTTTTGAGCTCTTGATTCGGTTTTAACATCATTCAAATGCGCCAACTTTTTCACATAACCAACACTACGATTAACCCTTTTAGCCACATTGCGCATACTTTCACCATTTTTAAGATGTGCAATTATTTCAATTTCATTGTCGTCAACTATTGAGACACTAACCTTCTTACTCCCAGAAACAGAAAATGATGTAGACCGAGAATCTTGATTGTAAGCTTTTATAAACACGTCCCAGTTTTCGAATAAATAGCCAATTATTAGAAGGTGTTTCAGCGGATGGTGTTGACAATTTTGCTGATAAAAAATTGAAGCTGGATATGCATTATTTGAGAGTATTGATCTCATTATATTCGACAGACTATGGCCTTCAATATAGTCCCAGTATAACTTTAATCCCTTTCTGAATTTATCCATTCGAATGGAGTTACTACCTGTCGCTAAACCAAGCTGCTTAAGTTGGTATATGTAGCATTCTCGCAAGCTATCTCCATTTAAAAAGTTTCCATCGTAATTGAATGCATTAATTACTAGCTCACATAACTTGAACTCTTTTCTTGTACTTTCCCTCAAACAAGAAGTATTAATGTTTGAAAGACTGGGGAGCACTACCTCTCTTCTTCCCACATCAAGGCGTAGCAAGTGCACTTTATGTTTTGAGCAAATGACCACTGCCGGTAATTGGTGTTGAAGATGCCAATATGTATGACCATAAAACTCATAATCTATTCTCGCACATACTGGGCAGTACCCTAATGGTTCACTGTTCGATATGCGGTTAGCTATAAGTGAAAGCCTGGTATGAAGAGATTCAGAGCTGCCTGTAAGAAGCGACCGTCTAGCATTAAGAAATATATCCTCTTTGGTAAAGCCTCTAAAAAATGGAAGGATTGTATGTTCATCTATTAGTGTTGTTAGCGTCCGGCTCGCATATTTATGAATCTTTGGAATAAAACTAGGAAATGCTGATGTGATTTGCATATTGTCATTTCCTAGCAATATTCTTATTGCCGTTCGATGAGACGGGTAGCCGCTAAGAATAGTCCAACGACTAACCCAGCTATAGATAGACTCATCCGACAACAATTTTGGGGCGAACGAATCCATTTCTTTTAGCATCTCTAAGTGATTTAACTCCCATGAATCGAAGCCATAAAAGATGAGTCAAAGCAGGTACTTTCCGTGGTAATTCTTTTGTTTTTTCAATATCTATAGCCTTGCAATTATTTAGTTCAGTTCCATCCACAAAATACTCATCTAACCTATTGTCTACCAACCAGTCGGTAAACGCTTTTTGTTGTCCATCAAAGATGCGCCACTTATTTCTGTCACCTAGTTTCCAAACACGAGCTGTAATCAAATCCACAGCGTAATGCATAACCCATTCAAAGTCCGGGCGAAGAAAACTTGAAACACAGTTATGAAGCTCTACACCTGCTTGCTGAATCCATTTGGCATCTTCCGTAAGGTTTCGGTAAATTGTTCCAATCGTTCCATGACACAACGGACATTCTATTGAGGGTGGGATAGCACAATTTCTCAAATCATAAATTTCAAATCCACAATGAGGGCAGCCTGAATCTAAATGCTCATTTGTATGCTTATGGCATGTTAGGGCTGTCGGCAACTGATGTAGTGTATGCCAATATGCTACCCCATATTTTTGAGCATCTTCTTTTGCACAAGATCGACACCAGCGCCATAGACGTGCATTTTTCATAATCGAAACTCCAGGTAAATAAAAGTGCTCTCGATCTTTATATTTGTTAATCAACAATAATTTATCCCGATGCTGATACTTCATGCTATGCCGATAGAACCCCATCAATGTATGCTGATTTAAAATTTCCTCTCTAGACTTTTGCTTCTTAAATAATTCAAACAGTGAATCATATGATTTATGATATGCCGTTGAGACATTTAGACTTGAGTTGTTACCTACTAGCCCTTTTTGTAATGTCTCCGAGTTACTTGTTTTATTCAAAAGTAACAGCCGAGAGAAAGCTCCTAATAAATGCTCACCTGGCAGTAAGTTAGGTAAAAATGTTAAACGTTCCATCAAGAGTTTCCTTTTACAAATCCATTTGCAATATCAGTAGATAGCGATTTCGGATGAGATGCATGATCGTCAAACATCCCTCCTTTTTTGATTTCTACGACCACGTCTTTTTTAGCTTTTTTCTGTCGTTTCTTTTCCACATCAGAGAATACTGCCTTTCCTATTCCACCGCCGGTTATCGAGGCCTCATACTGGGTAACCTGATTGCGCCTAAGCTGTTTGAGAGCTGGGTCAATGAGTTTGAATTGGTGCTTATAAACATGCTCCAACAAGTCGATACATGAAGGAACTTTTTTACCACTACCGCGCCTGCGCAATTGAACATGAGTTTCATGATACAAATGCGCTAGCCTCGACATAACTGCTGGGAGTCCGCAGGTTAAAAAGTGAAATTTTTGATAAAACAATTCATCTAAACTAGTTTCTTCCCATTGTAAAAACAAAGGAAAAAAAGCTGAAAAAAGGTTTTTAAAGTGAGGGCTATTCGCTTTATGAAGATCGAATTTAAACTCCCTATCGTTTAGCATTCGTCTGGTAGTCGTGAAGTCTGGCATCAGAGAATTGTCAGTATATGAAGCGTCAAACAAAGCAAGTCCTTGAGTTGTACAACTCAAAATTAGCGGTATACCCAATTTATTAAATAGCGCTTCCAAAATCTGAAGGCTTGGACTGTCTTTTGATTTTGCGTACTTAAGCATAAACTGTAACTCGTCTATATGTATTAGACCCAGCTCATGAACGATAGCAACTTTCCGCATACCAATTAAATGCTGATCGACCGAAGTCTTTGCTTTTTTAGACCATTCTTCATAGTAAGTGGTGCAGCCAAGAGCATTATCAACGGCCAAGAAAAAGTTTAACGCTAGTGCCTTTAAAGAAGGCGTTGAAGGAAGATCTATTGATATCCAAACTAACTGATCCTGTCGATAGTGGCGACCATTGTAGTTATGGTGTTCAAGCACTTGAGGTATGCAACTGAGAGCTAAACGAATCTCAGTTGTTTTTCCAATGCCTGAAGGACCTTGTACCATCAAACTAGGCGCTGTAGTTCGTCCAAACATTGCGACATTTAGCTCCCAATCCAGCTTTGAATCTGTCATCAAAGTTGCCAAGTGATACTTATTTTTTGTATTCAAAGCACTGAAAGGGTGAATTTGTGAATATGCATGCAAAAGCAAAGACATAAATTTAGAGTATAAACTTCCAAATTGAGGGGCTGGAATATGTATGTTCGCAAATTCTTGCAAAATGGCTTGCTGATAGATTGCATCTAGTTTCCAGAAGCCTTTAACATCTATCGTCTTTTCAACCTTCTTTAATAAAACATCCTTATCTATACAAATGCTGAGAGCCTCGGTCAGTGGATTTCCGCAAAACTGAGGTACTGGATGTTTGTTGTATTGTGCAATAACTCGCATGTTAAATTCCTTCTAATCGTAAAGTTCTTGGTCTAAATCAAAATCAACCAAGCCCGTATTCTCACCCTGAGATTTTTCCCCAAACGTATCAGCTACTTCAGTAGCGTGGCGTAAGATATTAATGTTCTTTTGAACCTCTTTTCGTTGCTTAATGCCAGACTGCATTGACTTGCGTTCTGAAGGTTCAGCTAACGAAACTTCATCGTACATTTCAGTGCGGACTTCACTTTGTATGGTGCGTTTCTCAGCCCGCATTTGTCTTGCGGATTCCTCATTAAGACTGACCTTTTCTTTGTGTCGCTCCAACTGATGTAATACAGTTTCCCAGTGCTGATTAAGCCACGGACTTTCGTTATTTATATTTTTCAGCTTTAGCTCCACATATTCACCGTTAGCTGTTTTATGCCATATACTGTTACACCAATCTCGCACACGTTTTACCGTTATTTTAAACCTACCGTGATGTCGGGCGCGCGAATACCACCCCGCAGAAGTCGCAAAGGTAGAATGATATTCCAATCCCTCGAAGTAAATTGATGTGTCGCGAACGGTTGCTGTTTCCTCTGGCAGAAAAGCCCATCTAATCCGAGCTTCATTTTTTTCAGTCGTAGGCCTACCACCATCCATATCTTTTTTTACACTGTGCAAGAACAATGCTTGAGGTGTGATATCAATGTCATCAACCACACACTGCCAATTGAAACGTTTTAGTCTTTCCGCGCTATTATTGTGATAGATCACTTCAGTTATAATAATTTTAATTAGAGCATCATAATCGTAAAGCGAGTGGTTGGATGGATGCTGCTCGCCACGTTGTACTTTAAAAATAGAACCGGGCTGGTAATGCAGACTTTGGTCGTTTAGAGCTCCAAATTTTCTTTCAACAGTGCCTTTTGCATCACCTCGATAAACAGCGGCAATATTGATTGCAGTGACGCCTATTTCATTTTTTAAGACACTCTCCAACAGAGAGTTGGGATATTCAGAACCGTTGTCTATTGTTATCTCAGAGGGAATATGTCGAGCCGGCCAATCATCCGACTTTATTTCAAGACCATAACGTAGAGCAAACTTAACTTTATCTAAACAAGCATTAGCAAGTGCTTGCGATACACCAGTCCAGTTCGGACCGTCAAATCCAATATAGAAACCCACGATCATCGTTGAGAATACATCAACGACTAAATACAAAATTGGCCGTCCCATAGAAAAACGACCGCTAGTATCGAAAGGATAGCGGACATATAGATCAAGGACTGTAGCATCGACTTCGTATCGATATGTCGCTCCAATGACGCCATCATGAGCCGCCCCCTGTCGATCTTTATGATCTTTCTCAAAATTCAAATTTCCGACTTTTAACCGTAATAAATCTGCTCGAGAAAGTATTTTATTAGAATGGAAGTAAAATTGATCGTAGCTAATGGTATTGCTCAACTCATACGGTACATACGTACGCAATTGTCGCTCATCAGAAGCCCGTGTAAGAACATGTGTTTCATATTGTTCTTGGTATACTTCAAAAGCTCGTTTTAAAGAAAACTTAGAATGAACACGAGTAAAATAACGTAAAACATTTGCTATATTATCCTTGTCTTTTTTCGTTATACCTCTAGTTTTTGAGCGAGAAAATTCGTTATTATTACCACCGCGCCCTCTTTTTCTGACATCACAAGAACTTGATTCAAAATGCTTATAGTTCGAACCAGTTTTCTTTAAACCAAAAGGAAGCAATGCATTTTTAGTAAGGCCAAACGTAACATATTTATTTATAGCATTGTAATACGCACCTCGTGACCCCCAACTTTCTGGAAACATTTCGATTGTTTGGTCAATCTCTTTATGTAACCCTCCACCGAAGAGGAATTGATGAATCAACTTATCAGTACAAAGATTTTTGATCACATTCCATTTATCATCTCTCTTTTTTAACCATTTCCCTTTGCCCATGTTTAAAATATGCGTGTCTGAAAATGTCATTTCAGCAGGTAATTCAAAATAACTTTCTTCAAGAGCTTTTGATTGAATTAGATCCGATAATTGTTTTTTGGGGAAAGCTTTTGGTTTTGATGCGTTTTCGTTTGCCAAGGCCTTATTCATATCAGCCATAGAAACATAGTTGCCGCAAGAACTTATCAAACAGATGCGAAACGATATTGAGCTCTCTTTATTGAACCAATGTTGACCTTCGTAATACATATTAGGTACTCCCTCTTTTAAAGAGAGCCATGCTGGCCTTGTATAATTCAACAGGTCTAAAAAGGCGTATACACTTGTCATGCTTAAGTGGTAATAACTCGTTTATGACAGTAAATTTAAAAAGCTGCATTACTAATTCATAACATTGATTCATCTCTAAAGCTGTTCTGTTCGCTAGGATCTGTAATGATAAGTTGGGTTCAGTGAACCAACATTTCTGAAAAGTAGTTAAGAACCCATTAATCAATTCGTCAGCAAACTCAAGTTGAGCGGCTGGCGAACAAAACTGTACGTTCCAGAAACGTTCTTTTGTTGCGTCTAATTCAGTAATCACTCGATATTCGACTTGTCGTCGATTCCAGTATTCCCTCTCAATGCCAAACTTTTCCCAAGTACGATGGCTTTTAGCTTTCTTTTTAAAGCCATCAACTTCAAAAATTTTATCTGAATATTTAAATGTGTAAGCAGTAGTAACTACCGAGGACTGATTTGAAGCGAGCCTTTTAACAACAAAATCAGTGCTCATTACATGAGCCTCCCCGGTCTTGAAATTGCGAGGGTGGATAACGTTTGATTCGAGCGCAATCTCCATTGTTTCGTCAATATCCAATGCAAATTGTTCCATAACGCACAAGGTGCCAGGTGTGTTCAACAGGATGCTGTAAGCCCTTCTTTCACCATCGCTCAAAAGGTGCACATCGCGCTTTTGTCGCAAGCATCGAACCCAGTGCCTACGGCCCACTTTATTCACCTTCCTTACCGTTAGGTAAGGACGATAAAGCCCGTTATTAATATCGCTTTTCCATTGGTTCAAAGCCTTAACGGTTTTGCTTTGCACTGTTAAACACTTACCCATCAAAATCTACTCCATGACTAAATCAACTAGAAATAGTGTAGATCTAAAACCTGCTCACTTAAAGCTGAAAAACCACCTATACCATTGTTTTAATTACATATTTTTTCATTATGATAATTTGTCAATCTTTTATAAAACTAGTTTTTCACGATGATTTCGCGGCAGACTATATAGAGTGGTGGATTAATGAATTTCGTCGAAAATTTCTGTCTGAACAAGAAATTTTTAAAAAATGTAAAAAAAAATCCAAAAAAATATTCCACACCCACTTTTCGTGCTTATTTTTTGACCGAAATTGGTTCTAATTCAAATTCAGAGGTCTGACCTGTCGAAAATATTAATTATTTTTTTACTTTTTTCGCGAAGACTAAAAGAGCCATAAATCGTATATAAAACATGCTTTCACTTAGAATCCAGAAAGCAACAAAATACTCTAACACTTTGTTTTATATACTATATTGTTAGGCGGCGGTTTGACATGGATAGCAATAGTGTGGATAAGTAAAAGAACGTTCAGTACACAGAGTGAAGGGTAAATGAGTATTAATAAACAAATTGTTGAGCTTCACATGGAGCTCCAAACATTTACAGACAATGGGGCGCTATATTTTTCTGAGAGTCATAAAAAATTCATTGTAGCGAAACAAATACAAGGCAATTCGTATCACCATGAGCTATCGCCCAAGTTTAGCGGCCTAATTTATGAAACTTGCTGGAGTACTGAAACTATAAACGTAGTTATTTATGATGAATCGTCACTGCGCTCCGTGGAAAACACACCCAAAAAGCTGTACTCGACCGGAATCTTACAAATCGAAAAGCTCTTCTTTTACGGCGGATGCCATACCCAGACCATTGAAGCAGCCGTTTACTTTGCTTCGAGGCATCACGGGGAGCAAGTTCGTAAATCAAACCATGAACCCTACACATTGCATTTATTCGAAGTGCTCAACCTTATTAAATTCTTTGGAAAAGACGTAAATGAGACAACATTAATCGCGAGCGTTTTACACGATGTTGTCGAAGATACTCATGTCACCACAGAAAGTATTGCGTTTTTGTTTGGCACTGACGTCGCAAAAATCGTTGCAGAGTTAACATGTGAAAACGCCATAAGCTCAGATGAAAAAAAACAGATTTTGCTAGACAAGATAAAGACGGCAAGTGCCTCAGCGAAAATCATCAAACTGGCAGATGTCATTAGCAACAGTTCCTCGATTCCAAGTAGTTGGACTGATGAGAAAAAGAAGTCTTATCTTAGTTGGTGCGACGAAGTAGCTGCCGTTTGCAAAGGTACTAGCGAAAACTTATACCACGTCTATATACAAAAAAGACCAATTTGCAGCTCCACACAGCACTAGTCAAAAAAGAAATAAGAGATTTAAGATATGAGCACAAAAGAATGGATTGTTTATGCCGATGAAGGGGCAGGCTTTTTCAAGACGTAAGCTTCGGCAAAGAGAACAATAACCCTGCAACAATTGAAATCAAAAATCCCATTGACTTTATCATCGAAAGTGAGAGTAATTCTCCCGGTAAAGTGATGTCGCTACTGAAAGTCGATATCCCTGCCAAACGATTTGATGAACTTGCAGTAGCTTGGATAAAGCACAGAGGTATCTCGACTCGATCTAGTAAATATACGTTAGAAGAGTTATTGGACGAATGTGATTTCAAATGGCCAATTACCGAAGATGAGCTAATTGATGGGATTGAGGACGCACAATTGCAAGCTCTTGTTGTAGAGAGACTTACTCAAGACGAGATAGAAGTAAACGTGGATGAGCTAGGCATGGCGACATGCAAGGACATTGAAGCACCAGCAAAGCGTATAGAGGTAACTGAACTCCGAGACATGTTCAAATCCAATACTCACGTTTCAATTGAAGACATGAGACTTGAGTTTGAAAATATTTTTGATGCAATGATTAGCGATAAAAATGAGGCTATAACAATGAAGAGTGTCAGCGATATGATAATTTCAATGCGGTCGGTTCTAGATAAATATAATGGCTAGAGCAAATACCAGATCAAGTTTGAGCTAGTTCCCCGCTAAGCCGCAGTTTTTATATACATTGCTGTCTCAGCACGTTAAATTATAAAAATATTTATGCTAAGACAATAATAGTTATGGCAAAGAAAGTCCTAGTCTCTTGGGTCGGTATCACCGACATAAACATGATCGCCAATGAAGCTGATTTAGGTCCTCTAGAGAGTGTCATGAGTGAGGTTATTTTTGATACTGTTTATGCCCTAACAGATAAACCAGAAAGTGAAATGGCAACATATTTTGCATCGCTCGCTAAAAAACATAAATCAGCTATTCATCCGATATTCGTAGATCTAAGAAATCCGACACATTACGGCGATATTTCTGCGGCTATGAGTAGTCTGATATCAAAGATAAGAGAAACGCACGCAAGTAAAGATATCACCATACAAGTGTCCTCTGGTACGCCATCAATGACGGCTGTATCAATTTTGTTGGGCAAAAAATTAGGTTTCAAATTTCTACAGTCTACGAGAGAACAAGGTGTAATCGAGCCTGATCTGCCATTTGATATTGCAGCAGATTTTCATTCGTCAAAAGATGATACAACAAAGCTTTCATCACTTTTTATCGGAGAAGCCCCAGATACCGCAGCATTCTCCAACATCATTACTCAGTCTCCAGAAGTAGAAACCTTAAAACAAAAAGCAGCCATAATAGCTAAGCGTAATGTGCCTGTTTTAATCACGGGTGAAACGGGCACCGGTAAAGAGCTATTTGCAAAAGCTATCCACAACTCAAGTCGTCGTGCGCATAAACCTCTTCTCATTCTTAATTGCGGGGCTATCCCTAAAGACTTAATAGATACAACGTTATTTGGTCATGTTAAAGGTGCGTTTACCGGCGCAACGGCTGCAAAAGAGGGCTATTTTAGTCAAGCAAATGGAGGTACGTTGTTCCTCGACGAATTTGGTGAGTTACCTTTGGACTCTCAAGTGCGGCTCTTAAGAGTGATACAACAAGGTACGCTAACCCCCGTAGGCTCTACTAACGAGCAAAAAGTGGATGTACGCATAATAACGGCAACAAACAAAGACCTCGCTCATGAAGTCATTGAGGGGCGTTTCAGAGAAGACCTTTTCTATCGCATAGCTATCGGTGTGTTACATTTACCTCCACTTAGACACCGCAGTGGCGACATTACACATCTAGCAAAAGCACTGCTTGAACAAATAAACCAAGAAGCAAAACATGAGAAAGAATACATTCATAAGAAATTTTCTGCTAATGCAATAAATTTTATATCTCAGCAGCCTTGGGCTGGTAATGTTCGTGAACTACAGGCAACAATTCTAAGGGCGACACTCTGGCAAGCTGGTAACGTCCTCAATGACGATGACATAGCACAATCATTAATTAGCTCAACTCGTAAGTCTGAAAACATAATGGACAGGGATTTACATCAAGGTTTTGATATAAATGAAGTTATTAGTGAATTAACCAAGTCGTATGTCGTTAAAGCAATGGAACTTAGTCATGGTAATAAATCTAAAGCTGCGTCATTATTGGGTTTAAAAAACTACCAAACATTGAATAACTGGATTGAGAAATACAACATAAATTGAAACTTGGCACAGTACTCGCAATAGCTAGACATGGATGAAATAAAACGTATGCAATCAATGAACTTTGAATTTCTCAGACCAGAAAATGAAACGCTTGCCAACCTTGCCGGTTTAGCAGAAGCGGTATTATTTATTGATCCAGGAAGTGCACTCACACGAGTGAGGTCTTTTGCCGAAGAACTAACAAAAGCCATATACAAAGAAGAAAGATTGCCTCGCGTACCACGGGCTGGATTTTACGAATTAGTCAAAAACCCTGTTTTCGAGGACTGTGTCAGTAAGTCGCTTATTCATCAAATAAACTACTTACGAGTATTAGGGAATGACCCCGCCCATGGAGCTACTGGCGAGCTACGCAATGCTCAAATGGCATTGGGAACGGCGCATCAGCTAGCCACCTATATGGCAGTTAAGTACTACGGGAAGAGCCAAAAAAGTATTCCCACCTTTCAAGATATACCTGATCCCACTCAAAAATTATCGCAATTGAACAAATCGGTCAGCGCGTATGAAAAAGATTTAAAGAAACAGCAAGAAGAGTTAGAGCGTGTCGTTGCCGAATTGGAAAAGGAGCGCATTAAGAGCGCCGCTACTGAAGATACACCTAATACTGATGGCAAAAAACATCGAAAACAACAAAGCCAAGCAGTCGCAGACAGCCTTCAATGGAATGAAGCCAAAACACGTTCAATGATGATAGACGCAATGCTTATCCAAGCTGGATGGGACGTTACAAATTCAGAACAAGTAGGTCAGGAATTTGAAGTTGCCTTCCCCAACAATCCATCAGGTAAAGGTTATGTCGACTATGTATTGTGGGGTGACAACGGCCAACCACTGGCGGTAGTTGAGGCTAAAAAATCAGGCAACACCAATTTACAAGCCGGTAGAGAGCAAGCGCGTCTTTACGCCGATGCACTTGAGGATATGGGATATCAGCGTCCCGTTATATTTTACAGTAACGGCTACGAAACTTTCATCTGGGACGACAAGCAATACAACACCTACCGCCCTGTTTATGGTTTCTACAGCAAAGAGAGTCTTGAATATCTGATTTACCAGCGTAATTACCGCGTTAACACCTTAGAGCAAAATAACCCTGACCTAAATATTGCCGACAGGCCTTATCAAATTGAAGCAATCAAAACCGTTGCCTCACATTTCCAAGGTCAACGCAGAAAGGCCTTAGTTATTCAGGCTACGGGAACAGGCAAAACAAGGGTATCAATCGCGCTGGCAGAGCTAATGCTTAGAACAGGCTGGGCAAAGCGTGTTTTGTTTCTGTGTGACCGCAAAGAATTACGTATTCAAGCAGATGAAGCGTTTAAACAGTTTCTACCCAGTGAGCCACGCTGTGTCATTGGTGAAACCAATAAGATTGATCAGGCGGCACGCATTTATATTGCCACTTATCCTGGCATGCTGAACCGCTTCGCTCAGTTGGATGTGGGCTTTTTTGATTTAATCATCGCAGATGAAAGTCATCGATCGATCTACAACAAATATGGCGACTTGTTTCATTACTTTGACGCACTGCAAGTCGGGTTAACTGCCACACCAGTGAAGTTTAACAGTCGACATACCTACACCATGTTTGACTGTGAAGTGAATGATCCAACCTTTGATTTTGGCTTAGATGCCGCCATCAATAATGAGCCACCCTACCTTGTACCCTTCAAAGTGAAAGATTTCACAACCGAATTTCTTCGTGACGGCATTCATTACAATGATTTATCAGATGAACAAAAAGCCCAATTAGAAGATGACTTAGGTGAGGAAGAAGCTAAAAAAACCACAATAGCCGGCAAAGATATAGGCCGTAAAATTTTCAGCGAACAAACAGATAAGATCATTTTAGAAAACCTCATAAACAATGGTATTCAAGATGAAACCGGCTCGTTAGTCGGCAAAACCATCATCTTTGCACAGCGTCAAGAACACGCTGAACATTTGGAAAAAATGTTTTGTCAGCTATACCCGCAATATGGCAGTAAGGTGTGTAAGGTTATACACAACAAAATCCCACACGTGGCTAGCCTTATAAAAGAATTCAAAAAGCCGAATAACGACTTTCGAGTCGCTATTTCAGTAGATATGCTGGATACCGGAATTGACGTACCCGAAGTAGTTAATCTGGTGTTCGCCAAACCCGTTAAGTCATGGGTTAAGTTTTGGCAAATGATAGGGCGTGGCACTCGGCTTTGCGAAAATTTGTTTGGTAAGGGTAAACATAAATCTGAATTTTACATTTTCGATCATTATGGCAACTTTGAGTTTTTTGAAGAGGAATACCAGGAGCCTGAAGATGTAAGTGGCAAATCGTTATTACAAACCACCTTTGAAGAACGAGTCGCATTTGCCAAAGCCGCACTTGATCGCAATCATGCTGAAGCATTTGACGCTGCAATAGCCTTGCTTAAATCAGACATAAACGATTTACCCGAAGACAGTATCTCTGTTAAACGCAACTTACGTGTAGTACATCAACTTCAGCAAACTGATAAACTTAAACTGTTTGATGCCAAAACACAGCACGAACTCGATACTATAATAGCGCCATTGATGTCCGCCCGTGTGCTCAGAGATAAACACGCAACCTCATTAGATAAACTCATGGCCACAACACAACGATGCTTTGTACAGCAAGCTAGTTGTTTTGCTGATGGCCGTAACGCATTACTAGCCCAGTTGGACACATTGGCAGTTAACATTCAGGCTGTTCGTCAAAAAGACGCAGTGCTGGCAAAAGTCCGCAGTAGTGAATTTTGGCAAATGCCTAGCATTGAGAATTTAGAGTGGGCACGACAAGAATTACGTGGGATCATGAAATATCGCCAATCTGGCGGCATCGAGTTATACCCAATGTCATCGACCAAGACCGAAGATGGCGATGTACACGAAACAGATCGAGAAGTGAAAATTGAAGGTGCCAATCAGGCCATGATGTATCGCCGTCGCCTCAAAGTGATTTTAGATGAAATGGTCGCAGCCAATCCAACACTACAAAAAATCCATCAAGGTCAAACGGTTAATGAGACTGAGCTACAAAGCTTAACGTCAACCATTTTGACCTCGCATCCGGGAGTCGATCTAAAAACATTAAACGACTTCTACGGACGAACCGCAGATCAATTACAAATCACCATACGAGAATTGGTTGGGCTAGACGCACAAGCAATTGAGTCGCACTTTAAGGCATTTTTGCACCTCCATCCTGATCTAACGGCTAAGCAAGTGCAGTTTATGAACTTGCTCAAAAATTATATAGCCCAACATGGCTCTATTTTGTTGGAAACACTATACGACTCGCCTTTTACGGCGTTATCGCATCAAGGTATTGATGGCGTGTTTGGGGCAGACTCAATCAATGATCTTGTTACCTTACTTAAACCCTTTGTCAGAGAAGACGAACAGCAAAAACCAGCCGAACAATAAATTGAACATAAAAACCAACTTACACCAATTTAATTAAGAGAATATTTGAATGCTAACAGGACCTATTAAAAGCAATATCGACCGACTTTGGGAAAAATTCTGGAGCGGTGGTATTACTAATCCTCTAACCGTAATCGAGCAAATCAGCTACCTGATGTTTGCCCGCATGTTAGACATGCAAGAAGAAGTCGCTGAACGCAAAGCCACGCGTACCGGAAAAGACTTCGCGAAACTATTCCCGAATACTCCTGAAGGTCAATTATTACGCTGGAAAAACTTCAAAAATTTAAGCGGAAAAGAGCTTCACAAACACCTTAAAAGCAATGTGTATCCGTACTTCGCCCAGCTAGGTCAGATTGCAGAAGAAGAGTTGTCGGCAGAAGACGGCAGCACAGTACAAGCCCTTGGCAACATTGGCGAATATATGCAAGATGCCGACTTAGAAATCAAAAACGAATCGGTATTAGTCTCAGCCATTGAAATGGTTGACGATTTGCCACTTACGCAAAGTGACGTAAAAGGCGATATCTACGAATATTTACTCAGTAAGCTCACCACAGCCGGTATCAACGGCCAGTTCAGAACACCGCGCCATATCATCGACGCCATGATAGAAATGACCGACCCACAACCAAGCGAACGTATATGCGACCCAGCTTGTGGTACTGCCGGTTTCTTAGCTCGCAGCATGGAGTACTTAAACCGAGTACATTCAAGCGACTCAGGCATCTTTGAAGATGAAGAAGGTAATAAGCACTATACCGGTGACTTGCTCGAACCTTATCGCGAACACATTGACACACAAATGTTCTGGGGTTTTGACTTCGACACCACCATGCTGCGCGTATCGAGCATGAACATGGCGCTGCATGGGGTAAACGGAGCCAACATTTTATATCAAGACTCCCTGAATAAATCGATAAAAGAAAACTACCCTGAACAAGAAGAAAACTTCTTCGACGTAATCTTGGCAAATCCACCTTTTAAAGGAGCGATTGACGAAACCAACACCAACCCCAAAGTGCTCGACATGGTGAAAACCAAAAAGACCGAGTTGTTGTTTGTTGCCTCAATACTCCGGCAACTTAAACTCGGTGGCCGAGCAGCAGTGGTTGTGCCCGATGGCGTGTTATTCGGCTCTTCAAAAGCGCACCAACAGTTGCGCCAAGAATTGATAGACAATAACCAACTAGAAGGCATTGTCAGCCTGCCCAGTGGCGTGTTTAAACCCTATGCAGGTGTCAGCACTGCAATTTTGTTTTTCACCAAAGGTGGCAGTACTGAGCGCGTCTGGTTTTATGACTTATTAGCCGATGGCTATTCACTCGACGATAAACGCGCAGAGCTAAAAGGGGCAGATGGCAATGACTTACCCGATGCCAAGACCAAATGGAAACAATACCGCCAATTGGTCATGAGCAATGCACCAGCCACTGAGATTGAACAAGCCTTTGGTGATAAAACCCAGAAAGCCTTTGTGGTGGATGCCAAAGATATTCAGGCTAATAAATATGATCTTTCTATCAATCGCTACAAGGAAGTAGTTTACGAAGAAGAAGAATACCAAGACCCTAAAGTGATATTGAAAAAGCTCAAATCTCTGGAAAGTGAAATTATGGCTGACCTGAATGAGTTGGAGGGGATGCTGTGAGCTGGCCAGTTGTTAAATTAGGTGAAATGGTCACTATAAAAGGCGGTGGTACGCCCAGTAAAAAAATTGAAGAATATTGGAATGGGAATATTCCTTGGGCTTCAGTAAAGGATTTAAAAAGTTCTGAGATATCTAGAACTGTAGACTCAATAACTGAATTGGGGATTAGTAATTCTGCTACGAATCTCATTCCTGCGGGCACTATTCTTACTGCGACTAGAATGGCTTTGGGGAAGTTCGCCATAAATTCGGTTGATATGGCGATAAATCAAGATTTGAAGGCATTATTTGTAAATGACGCCACTAAAATTGAGCGTGATTTTCTTATGCGATTTTTAGAATCTAAAGCTCAATATATAGATGCGGAAGGCAAAGGAGCAACAGTTAAAGGAGTTACTTTAGATTTTTTAAGAGGGTTAGAAATCCCCCTCCCTCCATTAACCGAACAAAAACGCATCGCCGCCATACTCGACAAAGCCGACGCCATCCGCCGCAAACGCCAACAAGCCATCCAACTCGCCGACAACTTCCTCCGCGCAGTCTTCCTCGATATGTTTGGCGATCCGGTGACAAATCCGAAGGGCTGGGAAGTCAGAAAACTGGGCGATATGATAACCAATGGGCCAACCAATGGTTTATACAAACATGCAAGCGAGTATGGTGCTGGTGCTCGAATATTACGAATTGATGGATTTTATGATGGCGTTTTATCCGAACAGTCCAAGTTAAAACGTGTACAGGTTACGAATGTTGAACTAGAAAAATTCAGGTTAGCGGAAAGAAGCATTGTAATTAACCGAGTTAATAGTAAAGAATATTTAGGTAAGTGTGGATTTGCTCAGAACATAGAGGAACCCACAGTATTTGAATCAAATATGATGAATTTTACTGTTGACGAATCAAAGTTGAATCCAAGGTTTTTGGTTCAACAACTTCAAATGCCTAACATTAAAATGCAAATAGCAACTTGTTCAAAAGACGCGGTGAATCAATCGAGTATTAATCAAACTGATGTTAAGTCATTTGAGTTGTTAATTCCCAACATCGATTTACAAAATAAATTTGAAGATATATGTATTCGTTTTTTACTTTCAAAAAAACAAATTAGTGATGCATTCGAAATAAAAGAAAAACTCTTTAATTCTCTAAGCCAAAAAGCCTTCGCCGGCCAACTCTAAGGAAAGAGTATGATCAACGAGATCCAGATAACCCCACCGGTAGCAACATACCAATCGCCTGCAAGAATGCCGAATCTTCGTAAAATCAACTTTATCTTTGGGGCTAATGGCACAGGTAAAACGACAATTAGCCGTGTTATTGATCAAGCTGAAGGCCATAACCATTGTTTCCTCAATTGGCAAAACGCCGCACCTTTGCAACCCATGGTATACAACCGGGATTTTGTTGATAACAATTTTAATCAACAAAATCCCGTGCAAGGTGTTTTCACTCTTGGGGACAATCAGGTGGAGGCAGAGCGAGGAATTGCTCTTTTGCAACCTGAATTAGAAAAGCTCACTGGACAGATAAATAGTTTAACAACCCAGCTTAACGGTGAAGATGGCGAATCAGGGAAGAACAAAGAACTTAGCGACTTAGAGCCAGCCCTTAAAGAAAAGTGTTGGAAGCAAAAGCAGCTTTATGACGAATATTTCCAATCTGCTTTTAGCGGTGTTCGCGGTAATGCGGAGAAGTTCAAAGCGAAGGTGCAAACTGAAAAAGCATCAAACAAGGCTGATTTACTGACAGTTGTATCATTGAAAGAAAAAGCGAAAACCATATTTGCAGGCGATATTGTTAGAGTATCCTCTCTCGAAAACCTATCGGCTGATTTACTTACGGCTGCGGAATTGCATCCATTATTGCTAAAGCCAATTGTGGGGAATCAAGATGTGGATATTGCAGCGCTTATTGAAAAATTGGGCAATAGTGACTGGATTAAACAAGGCCGTGTTTATCACGAGCAGAGCGATAACATCTGTCCCTTTTGCCAACAACACACAGATGAGCAATTTTCCAACAGCTTAGATAGTTTTTTTAGTGAAGCCTATGACAATGACATCCAAGCATTAACTACTTTGTTTGAAACGTATAAATCAGCAAGTGAACGGCTACTGGCAACTGTTCAGCGAAACATTGACAGCACTAACTTCTTTTTAAATACCGAGCTATTTGAAGCTGAAGCATTAGCCTTATCCGAACGCTTGAAAGGAAACCATAAACTTCTTGAGGAGAAGATTGCTGAACCAAGTCGCAAGATATCATTAGAGCCAATTGAGCCTTTTCTAAGCAAACTACAAATCTTAGTGAACGAGGCAAATGAAGCTACGACAGCTCATAACCAAACAGTAGCAAACATAGCCTCTGAGAAACGTAAATTAACATCTGAAGTATGGCAGTTTGTTCTCAACGAACTTGAAACTGATTTGAATCACTATGAGCAGAAGAAAAGGAAACTCAATCAAGCTATTGCGGGTATGGAGTCTAGTTTAGCGACTAACCGACAAAAAAGGACTGATTTAGAGAATCAAGTTAAAGAATTTGAAAAACAATCAACATCAGTTCAGCCAACGGTAGACGTAATTAATAGCCTATTAAGAACCTTTGGCTTCAACTCATTTAAAATTCAAGTAGCCAGTGATGGCACTCATTACCGAATATGCAGAGCAAATGGAGACGACGCCAGCCACTCACTTAGTGAAGGTGAAAAGACGTTTATTACCTTCCTTTATTTTTATTCACTAATAAAAGGCGCACAGTCCGCATCAGGAGTGTCAACCAACCGTATCGTAGTGTTTGACGATCCCATTTCATCTTTGGACAGCGATATTCTTTACATTGTTAGCAGTTTAATAAAGGGAGTTATCGAAGAAGTCAGGCAGAAAGTTGGCCATATAAAGCAGGTATTCGTTCTCACGCATAATGTATATTTTCACAAGGAAATCAGCTTCCACAAAGATCGCAGTCAAGGCAACGCAATGTCTGATGAATCATTTTGGATAGTTAAAAAGCAACAGCAAAATTCAGTCATAGAGCGATGTGATGAGAATCCTATTCGTTCCGCATATGAACTGCTATGGCAAGACGTAAAACCATCAAACATATCAAGTCCTAGCTTGCAAAATACTTTGCGTAGGATATTGGAAAATTACTTTACGATGTGGGGAGGAATGGGGAAGAACGAAATTTGCGACCTATTTGAAGGACGTGAAAAATTAATATGCCAGTCATTATTTTCTTGGGTTAACGACGGTTCGCACTCCATTCATGATGACTTATACATCAACCATGGTGAACAAACTAACGAAGCATACTTAAGAGTGTTTAAAGAAGTGTTCGAGAAAGCTAATCAATTGGGACACTACAACATGATGATTGGTAGCGAAACTGCCCCAGCTGAGTTAATAGTGGTTGAAGAAGATTAAGCAAAATTAAGGACAGATTTATTTTTTATGAGAATTTCAATTAGGCATAACAGCGACGACATCGTTGAATTTAATCAGTTTAAAGTTCACGGCCGCGAGGCGGTTGGTGGATACGGGTTTACGTTTTTGCTTAAAGGAAACCGCCGAGGATGTGAAAACCCTCTTGTTATTTTCGACTTCAGGTTATCACTCGCGTTATCTGCTCCTTTGAAACCTGTTTTAACATCGATTCCGTCATCCATTCAGATAATTCAATGCACTCAATATCCGAACAATAACGAGCAACTACCGTTTGAGGTTGTATTAACCAAAGAGCAAGTTAACGCCATTGAGGAATACCGCCAGGATAAAGATTTAAAGTTGAACATTGGATTGAGAGCCTTAACTTCTTCAAACAGCGCTCCAGTTGCAAGCTATGAACATGAGGATGTGATTGTACCAAGAGAAGAATGGTTAGGAGCGTTACATAATGCAGGTTTTAGACAAACCATTTTGTTTGAAATACCTTTGCCTAATGCATCAATCGAATTCACAAGCCTTTACACCAAAGCACAAGAATTTATTGAGACCGGCCACTACAAAGAAGCAGTAATACAGTGCAGGCTTATTATCGAACAAATAGAATCGTTACGTGAAGACAAGAAACAATCAGGTGCCGCAAACACTAAGGCACATACTGGTGATCGTAAAAACATGAGCGCCATTGAGCGCTTACTAAGCCTTAGGGAGCAACTAAAAAACATCTGTCAGCTAGGCGCTCACGGCAGCGAAAGCTTTACTCGTTCACAGGCAAAAGCTGTATTAAGCATGACGATGACCTTGCTAGCTGAGCCGACTGTTGGAGTTACTAGTTCAACGAAGCAAGATGTCAGGTCAGGAGAAAAATTATGATTAACATATACAAAACTCATTTAAAGACAACTAATGAAATGGGTGATAACAGTACAAAGTTAAACTTTCTTACTGCCATTCTTCGATCACTGTTACAAATAGCATCTATTTCTTCTTTGGAGATTGTTAAAGAACTCACTCCAACCGAAGATCCATATTTGGATAGCCTAATTGAGAGATTTAGAAGACCTAGTGACGGGATGCCTATTGAAATCTTAGATAAAACGATTCCAATCATTAGATCATATGTCGATAAACGATTTATGACAGGCTGGTTTGAAAATTCTAAATATATTAAAAACCCTATATGTAAAGAGCTTCAACAGTGGGTTCAATTTAGAAACGGACGCCCTGGTCATGGAGTATTAGATCAAAAGCTTACATCTGAATGGGCGAACAAAACAGAAGAGCTAATCAAGTTTTGCCTTACAGTATTTGAGCAAGTTATTCCAAATACAAATGAAGATAACCAACTTACCATTACTATTAATAATTCAAAGCTAAATATTGATACGCCTTTATTAATCGACGGTCACGCAGTCGTCATAACAAATGTCGATCAAAAAAAATCTCGCTGGAAAATGAAAGCACAGTTGCTTTCATTTACAAACGCTGAAGAAAAAACATTAGAGCTAAGCGATAAGAACGTTTTTTCAAATTTAGATAACGTTATTGAAATATATAAGTTAATTGAAGTAAACAACAATGACCAAGACTACATATTGGAGCACAATATTCCAATTAGACAGACTGATGTATTTGAAGGAAGGACAGAAGAATTAGTACTCTTGAAGGAGTGGCTTGAAGACGAAGACTCAAGACGGTGTTTAATATATGGAGACGGAGGGTATGGAAAAACCACATTGGTACTGGAATTAATTAATCAATTAATTGAAGGTAGTTTAAATATTGTAAAGCCTTTACCTAGTGTCATTTGTTACTACACAGCTAAAAAAACAAGGTGGACATCAGAGGGGATTTCGTATTTCACTAGTATTGAACCTGTGATTGATGAAAGCATAAGAGAACTGATGAAGTGTATTCACACGGTACTATCTAAAGACTGGTACACCACAAGTGGAAGGGCACTAGTCAATAAAGCAGTGGACGAGTTAAAAAAGAATAATTATTGTCGAGATGATGTACTAATAATTCTTGATAATACAGAAACATTAGCCACGACTTCTCAACAAACAAAAGACCTAGGCCAATTAATTGAAATGATTGGTAAATCTTTAGGTAGAGTAATAGTTACTTCACGCAGACAAGAAAGTATAGAAGCAAAGCCTATATTAATTGCAGGCCTTTCAACCAAGGACTGTATCAATCTTCTTAGAGCACTTGCAACGGAGCATAAAGCGGAATCAATTTTAAAATCTGGTGAAGCTAATTTACGAAAGATTTCTGAAAAGTTAATGAACAAACCAATACTGCTCGAAGCCTTGGTCGTCTACATCGGAAGAGCCAAAGTAGGAATTGAAGTAGCTCTTGATAATCTTTACCGAAAATCCAATGATGAGCTTCTTGAGTTTCTTTACGATGACGCTTGGCAACGTATAAGTGAACAACAAAAAGAGACCTTTTACGCTATCGTTTCGTTAACGTGCCCGCTAGATAAATACTCAATTAGTAGGACATGCCAATTAGTCGAAATTCAACACAGTGAGTTTCAAGCAAGTCTTCTGGAAACTCATTTTGCTGATATTACTGACTATGGTTCTTTTTATGAAATTGAACTTGCAGAATTAGCAAAAAGATTTTTTCAGAAAAAACTCAACGAACAATCAAAAGCTGTTCAGGACAAAATTAAAAATATAGCAGCGGAGGTAGATACTTATAGCTCCAAAAGACACCTTATTGAACAAGCCTATCGAAAAGACCGGGTCGCAGAAGCGTTTAGGAATGAGTTTGCAAAAGCAGCAAAAATAGCATCAGATAAAGGTGATATAAAAACAGCTATCGACATGTTCAAGTTAGCGATAGAGGAAGATCCAATAAATTCCGCTCTTCATGACAGATTTGCTTGGTTGTTATTTAATAAAACTAATGATTACCACCAAGCAAAAAAAATGTCAGAAAAGGCTGTCCAATTGAATTCTAAAAATTGCGATGCAGTTGTAAATTTAGCCCTAATAAATTATCTACTTGATGAAATTGAAATCGGAGACTCATTAATTGATGATTCCGTAAAATTAGGAAGAACACAGTCTTTCGCTTTTTTAAGGAAGGCTATTGCTAGATTTCATAAGGCTCGTCAAGTAAAAAACATTGAAGTCGCATTGAAATTAAACGTACAAGCAAAGAGTATGCTAACTTCAGCTGAAAAACTTAATAAGTTGAATGATGGCTACGACGCTAAAAACTTACAGAACATAACAAAACATCAAACTTTGGTTCAAAGGCAAGCTTTAGACCTTGAAAAACAGATTAGACAGTATCAGTTACAGACTCCAAGACCTTAAAAATCGAATTGTAAAATAAAAAAAGCGAACCGAATCGGTTCGCTTTTTTCTATGATATTTATGAAAAATTAGTCACAATCTTTATTAAAGTCACAAACTATATTAAATCAGTCACAAACTTAATTACAGATCGACAAGAAAATCAATCCTCAATATAGCTTTCGATCGATGGACAACTACATATTAAATTTCTATCCCCAAACACATCATCAATACGATTAACCGTTGGCCAGAATTTGTTTCTAGCAACTGCAGGGACTGGATAAGCTGCGAGTTTTCTGTCGTAGCTGCGGTTCCATTCGCTGTCACAAACATCTTCAAGGGTATGGGGGGCATTGCGTAATGGGTTATCTATGGAGTTCCATTCACCTGATTGCACTTTGGCGATTTCGGCGCGGATATTAACCATGGCTTCGATGAAGCGGTCGAGTTCGGCTTTGGCTTCTGATTCTGTCGGTTCGATCATCAAAGTGCCTGCTACGGGAAAACTCATAGTAGGTGCGTGAAAACCATAATCGTTCAAGCGTTTTGCCACGTCGACTTCAGTGACGCCTGAGCTTTCTTTTAATGGGCGTAAGTCAATAATACATTCGTGGGCTACACGTTTGTTGCGCCCACGATATAACACTGGGTAATGGGCAGATAGTTTTTCAGCCACATAGTTAGCGTTGAGCATGGCGACTTCGGTGGCTTTTTTGAGGCCTGCGCTGCCCATCATTTTGATGTACATGTAACTGATTGGCAAAATTGAGGCACTGCCCCAAGGTGCAGCAGACACAGCACCGTGTTGGCGAACTTGGGTGTCGCCTGCGTTTTCAACACCTATGATTTTGTGATTAGGTAAAAATGGCGCTAAGTGGGCTTTAACACCTATTGGCCCCATACCTGGACCACCGCCACCATGTGGGATACAGAAGGTTTTGTGCAAGTTTAAGTGCGACACGTCTGAGCCAATGTAACCCGGCGAGGTGACACCGACTTGGGCATTCATATTGGCGCCGTCCATATACACCTGACCGCCAAATTCGTGCACTATATCGCACATTTCGCGCACGGTTTCTTCGTAAACACCGTGTGTGGATGGGTAGGTGATCATGGCGCAGGCTAGGTTGTCG
>Ga0316209_1001434_pt1 | contig 24859 bp, 20 predicted proteins | sample 6monopyrite_MG_FD_204945 | JGI IMG/M metagenome (GOLD analysis project Ga0316209, IMG submission 204945) | Microbial mat bacterial communities from mineral coupon in-situ incubated in ocean water Damariscotta River, Maine, United States -... | ecosystem: Environmental > Aquatic > Marine >...
GATTGGACTTCCTCCAGCCAATACCTCACGGTACTAACCTTGCCCTTCTCCTAGCCTTCGGCTCTGCGAATACCTGGCAAGAGGACTTTCACCTCTCTAGTTTTGTGCCATGCCCGGCACACACGCCATGCTCAGCGGCGATTTAAAGCGGCACGTTTTTGCGTATGCAAAAAAAGTGACGCTTTAAATTGTCCGCTGGAGCTATTTGTTATGTTTATTTGCTGCTTTTTTTGTATGGTTCAGAGTACTTTGTAGTAATACTATTTATATCCAAATCATGCGCGTTCAATAGTTGCTGGATTCTCTCATCACTAACTTCATGTAATACGTATTTAGCAAACTCTTTATAAAACCCTTTAACATTTGTTTTTAGTTTATTTAGCGTATTTTTACGCATTATCTCAACTGGGTGTGTAAAATCAGCATGATATGAAAGTTTTATCACTGGAATGATCAGAATACGCTTACATTTAGCGTCACCATAAATACTCTCAAACCATGCAGAGTGCGAATTCATCTGGCCAGCTTCATGTTTTGATATTTCAGAACGAGTATCTTCTACCTCATTTTTACACTCCAACAATATGTATTGATTCTCAATTCCACACCATAGATTGTCTGGGCCTTTTTTAATTTCTTTATCTGGCCGTTGACTAACAAATCCAATTGCCTCACCTATTTCCTTTAACGCGGCTTCAAATTTCTCAGAGGGCATGCCAAATGTTAGATTTTGAATGACGCCCTCTAGAGAAATCATCATTTCTTCGTAATTATCATATTGCTGAATCCATTCTCTTATGCGCTTTACTCTACTTTGGTTAACAAACTCAATTTTTTTGTAACTTATTCCCTCTCTTGGCTTTAATAGTTGGAGATTGTTCTGAAAAGCCGATTTTTGGATTTGATTTGAGTCAATTTTACTTGTGCGATATTTATATCTGGCAAGTTGTTGTAGGTACCATCCCCTTTCTGAGTCATCGTCATTAAACTGGTCACACAGCCTTTGCATGAGGTCACATGCTTTATCGTACTCCCCCATCATGAACAGCCGTTCAGACTCATACTCGATTCTTAGCGTGTCATAAATACTTTTTCGCTCTTCATCTGAAGAAATGGCATCCATTTCTTCAGAATAATATTCTTTCCATCCCTCATCGCGAGCTAAAACCTGGTTCATTAAATTAACAACAACCTTGTAAGGCTCTTCGTTATCAGCATCTTCGTTTGCAAAAGATGCTACCTGCATTCCAATTTCTATTTGTTTTCTTGTTTGTGCAGAAAAGTATTTTTTACTTCTTGTGCTTTTAACAAATTTTACTAAGTCACCCCCAACCAAAACAATGATACTATAATCTTTTTCACCTCTTACGCTACGCCCCAATCCCTGTTCAACTTTCTGGGCAATACGAATATTAATTATATCGCTATCAGATCTACAATCTTCCTCATACCTATCTAAAAGAGAATCAAAGTATGGTTTAGAATCAATAATCAAGATACGGCAGGCGTTATCTGGAAGGTCTATACCATCATATCTATTTACGAAAACTACTGTTTGCGAATAAGAACCATCTTTTAAATCTTTTACCACATCAAATATATTGCTACTGGTTGCAACTTTTGCACCAATTTTTTCATACTGCTTCTTTTTGTTGAAACTTGGAACCAAGGCTACTATTCCAAATTGTCGATCTGAGTTCGTTTTTGCTAGCCAACTTATTACTGAATCTCTTTCAAGCTCCTCGCTAATAAGCGAAGGAATTAATATCATCTTCTCACCAGACCAAGTGAGTTCAGTGTTTGTCAATGGGTTAGATACAGAGTCCACATCAAACCCTAGCCCTTTAATAAAAAAGGAATCATCTTGAGTCGTCGCCGACATTAAAACTCTATTTTTTGCCCTAGAAAATGATCCAAAACTTTCTATTGGCATTAATGCTGGTGAAATCTCTAATGTCTGGCCTGAAATAAAAGCTTGGCAATTTGCTACCTCGTCTTTAATTACCGGCCAAACAAATTTAATCTCGATATCGTTTTTATTCTTAATTAGTTCCTTTGTTATTTCATCTCGTTTTTCATACCAACTCCAGTAGGGAATAGGAAGCATTGTATTGTAATCGCCACTTTCGATTTCTAAGAAACTGCCTTCTCCTTGCTCCCTTATGTCATTCTCAAAAATGGAAATGACCTTTTTATAAAGCGGGTGATTTTTGCCTACCTTTATCGTTAACGCATCTTTTATCGAATCAATACACGCATGAGAGTCATCAAGTATCACAGCTCCAACATCTACTGATTTATTCCCTAAACCAAAGATTGTCCGCCCATTAAACACTTTTTGAACATGAGTTATGAGTATCTTTGTGCCAACAACAAACTCTTCAGGAAGATCATTATCTGCACCTATTTCACACACAGGAATTCCGAATTTTTGAGCTTCGTACCTTACTTGCTCTGCAAGATATTTATTTGGGCACAAATAAAGACATGGTCCTTCGTTTGAATTTATCTTGGAATGAAGCAGCAATAGACCGATTAGCGTTTTACCTTCTCCAGTATGCAATTTAATAATGTTGTTCTTTTCGTTCTTGCGACTGGAAAACCATTCGGACAGAACTCTTTTTTGTGACGGACGTAATGGGCCAGTCTCACTGCGCCTATCTAAGGAGTCATAGATCTCTACAGGATCTACTTTTTTTGGAATACTTTTCTTTTTTAGCCTTTTTTTGAAGTCAACCATCTATTTGTTCCTTAAAATAATAACCAGCCCCGGCATTTGATTTTTAAACATAACGTCGCAAATCACCGGCGGCAAAAAGCAGAGCGAGGAACGAGCGGCGCTTTTTGCCGTCCGAGTGCATTTGCCTTGTTAGCCTTGACTTTTATATGCTATCTCTAAAATTAAAATAAGGAATACTAACCAAGAAAACATTGAGAAGTATAAAGCGTAACTTAATGTTCTATATTTCGAACGGTCGATATTACTTAAATCCCACATCAGTTGATAAGCGTGCTCGAATGTGTTTTCGGGGTCGGCATTTGATATTGCGACTATGTAATCTTCGGAATTATTGTATTGAGCAACTCGAACCGGGTCTATTAAACCTATTCCTCTTCCTTTTGAGTACTCTTCACCTCTCGGCTTAATAACAAAAATACAAATAACACTACTTATCATCAATAGAATTACAGATGGTAAGACAAATAAATAAGACGTCATCTCTTCAAAAATATCACCTGTCCCTAGAATCTCGTATGTAGCCTTTAACAACCCAATATTGATGAGCAAGATGACGCCAGATTTAGCATCTGCATATCGTATATTGCTATGAATCCTTGCCAAGTTTGAAATAAGAACTGAAAGTCCATCATCAAATTTATTATTCATTTTGTTCTTCTCCTTACACATAGAGGCTAACGCTTAATGGACCCCAAAGTGGGGATATCACCACCTCAAAATCCGGTTGTTTGTTAATCAACAATTCCCGGCCCCGTTAGATACTCCAATAAATACAGTAAATAATCAACGACTTATTACCGGAGTTATTTTCACTGTAAACACATGATGCATTATGCCTGCGGGATATTGAGACGGGCAAATAAGACATTTTGGGGATATCACACGGAATATTTTTAGTGAAAATTTGCTGGTTTTTTATACATTTTGTTTTTTACATTTCTGTAAATCTATTGTATTCAATGGGATAGAAATATTTCCGAAAACTTCACTCAACGGAATATCGGGGTGTAGCCGGGATATTGAATGTGGGAATAGTTAAAACCGGGAAAATATTCCGTATGAATATTGTACGATCAGAAAAACATCTGTACAAAAATACAGCATATTTTAGAAAATCAGAAAGCATTACCATGGGGCCAACAAGTGATCCTTCACTTTTTTATTCGATTCCGTCGTAAAATATGATGCTAGTCTTTTCCTGGGGGTGCATCCACCTGCCCCCATTTCCAGTCACGAATTTTCGGTAAATCTTGTCCATGCTCAACAATGTATGCTTTGTGTTCCATTAATTCGTCACGCATTTTTTGTTTGAGATAAACCGCACGGGTTGCCAGTCCGGGTACGCGGTCGATGACATCTTCCACTAAATGAAAACGATCCATGTCGTTCAGTACCACCATGTCAAACGGTGTGGTGGTGGTGCCTTCTTCTTTGTAACCCCGCACATGTATATGGTGATGACAGGCGCGTCGATAGGTCAGGCGATGAATCAGCCAGGGGTAACCGTGATAGGCAAAAATTACCGGGATGTTGGCCGGGAACAGGGCATCAAAATCGTTGTCGGCCAGTCCGTGCGGGTGCTCGCTTTGCGGTTGCAGTGTCATTAAGTCTACGACGTTAATCACTCTGATTTTTAATGCCGGCAGGTGTTGTCGTAACAAGTCCACAGCGGCCAGGGTTTCCAGTGTGGGCACATCGCCGGCACAGGCCATGATGACATCAGGTTCGCTGCCCTGGTCATTGCTGGCCCAGTCCCAGATACCGATGCCCGCACTGCAATGTTTAATGGCTGCCTCCATGGTGAGCCATTGCAGTTGCGGTTGTTTGCCCGCGACAATCACGTTGATGAGGTTTTTTGAGCGCAGGCAGGTGTCGGTAATATGCAACAGGGTGTTGGCATCCGGCGGCAGGTAAACACGAATGATGTCGGCCTTTTTGTTCATCACATGGTCGATGAATCCGGGGTCTTGATGCGAAAATCCGTTGTGGTCTTGACGCCAGACGTGGGAGGTTAATAAATAGTTGAGCGATGCAATGGGGCGTCGCCAGGGGATTTCCTTGCTGGTGACTTTGAGCCATTTGGCATGTTGATTAAACATGGAGTCAACAATATGAATAAAGGCTTCATAACAGGAGAAGAGGCCGTGGCGACCGGTGAGCAGGTAGCCTTCCAGCCAGCCCTGGCAGGTATGTTCGCTGAGGATTTCCATTACCCGGCCATCTGTTGCAAGGTGGTCGTCTTCCGGCAGGGTGTCTGCCTGCCATGCCCGGTTTGTTACGTCGAATAATGCGCCCAGTCGATTGGAGGCGGTTTCGTCCGGGCCGAAGATACGAAAGTTTTTTGCGGCGGCATTGCGTTTCATTACATCACGCAGTAATTCACCCATGGCGCGTGTTGCTTCGCCCACACGCTGTCCCGGTTGCGTGACTTCCAGTGCGTAGTCACGAAAGTCAGGCATGATCAGGTCTTTCAGTAGCAGGCCGCCGTTGGCATGGGGAATGGCTCCCATGCGCCGCTCGCCTTCCGGTGCCAGTGCGGCAAGTTCTGCGCGCAAGGTGCCATTATCGTCAAACAGTTCTTCCGGTTTATAGCTTTTCATCCATTGTTCCAGTAATTCAAGATGTCCCGGTTCTGTTGCAAGGTGGCCAAACGGTACTTGATGGGAGCGCCAGTAGCCTTCGGCTTTTTTGCCATCCACTTCTTTTGGGCCTGTCCATCCTTTGGGTGAGCGTAATACAATCATGGGCCAGCGCGCCCGTGTTTGCTTTCCTTGCGTTCTGGCATTTTTCTGGATGGCTTTGATTTCAGCCATAACGGTATCCAGCGTTGCGGCCATTTTCTGATGCATGGCATCGGGGTCCGCACCTTCAACAAAATACGGTTGATAGCCGTAGCCGATAAAAAGTTTTTCCAGTTCATCGTGACTGATGCGCGCAAGCACGGTGGGGTTGGCAATTTTATAGCCGTTCAGGTGCAATATCGGTAACACTGCGCCGTCGGTAGCGGGGTTCAGAAATTTATTGGAATGCCAGGCGGTGGCCAGTGGCCCGGTTTCTGCCTCACCGTCGCCGACCACACAGGCGGCGATTAAATCAGGATTATCCAGTACGGCCCCATAGCCATGGGACAGCACGTAACCCAGCTCACCTCCTTCATGAATGGAGCCGGGCGTTTCCGGCGCAACATGACTGGGAATGCCGCCGGGAAACGAGAATTGTTTGAACAGTTTTTTTATCCCTTCGGCATCCTGACTGATGTTGGGATAAAATTCGCTGTAGGTGCCTTCAAGGTAAGTATTAGCCACCAGGCCAGGACCACCATGACCCGGCCCGGCAAGATAGATCACATTCAGGTCATCGCGTTTGATCACACGGTTCAGGTGAGCATAGATAAAATTCAGCCCCGGTGTTGTGCCCCAATGGCCGAGTAATCTTGCCTTGACGTGTTCAAGTGTCAGCGGTTTTTTAAGCAGTGGATTGTCCAGCAAATAAATTTGCCCTACCGAAAGGTAATTGGCGGCTCGCCACCAGGCATTGATCCGCGTCAACTCACTGACGGAAAGTGGCTGTTCTGCCATACTGGTGCTGGTCATGTTTTTCATAGCGAACCTCCCATATCACTCATTATAGCTGCCGCATCAAGTACCATTACCTGTGCTTCGTCCACCGGTATCACCCACACATCCGTCCGGCTTGCCACAGTGCTGATACACGCTTCGGTTCCAGAGGCCCGATTATTATCAAACAAATCCAGCTGTACACCTGACCATTCCATACCCTGAAGAATTTTTGCCCTTACCTGTGAGCTGTTTTCACCCACACCACCACCAAACAAAATGGCATCGGCTCCTTCCAATACTGCCAGATACGCGCCAATGTATTTTCGTACACGATAACAATATAAATTAACCGCTAATTCGGCATCAGGGCTATCAGAATTCAGCAGCTCTTGCATATCATTACTTTCACTGGAGACACCCAGTAAACCACTTTGTTTATTTAGCAGCTGCTCAATTTTCTCTGCACTCAATCCTGCTTGTCGTTGTAAATAAATGACCACAGATGGGTCAATATCGCCAGAACGGGTCGCCATCAGCAAACCCTCCAATGGTGAAAAACCCATGGATGTATCTACAGGCACGCCATGGTCAATTGCCGTAATGGAACAACCGGACCCGAGTTGCACGGAAATAACCCGACCACCATTTTTAATCTCCGGCCTGATTTCCTTCCAGCGATGCAACATTGCCTGGTGGGCGATGCCATGAAACCCATAACGACGAATATCATGCTTTCGACATAGCTCCTGTGGCAACGCATAAGTACTCGCCACTGTCGGTAATGACCGGTAAAATGCAGTGTCAAATATCGCAATATGGCGCACCTGCTCTCCCAGCAGATGGCGAGCAAGTCGAATCCACTCAAGAGCAGGTGGATTATGCAAGGGTGCCAGCGGCATCAGTCGCTTGATCTCCGCTTCCACAGCGGCATCAATCAAACAGGGCGCTGTAAGCCGAATCCCCCCATGAACCACACGATGCACAACCTGTGTAATATCCACGCCATCAATCGACGCAATAAAATTTTCCAGTAGAAACAGGTCGGCAGTGTCGATGTTTTTATGATGAACCCCGGCCAGCTGTTCCAGACCAGTTTCAGTTTGAGCGAACAGGTTTAAACGTAAAGAGGAACTACCCGCGTTTATTGTTAAAATAGACATTGTGGTATTCAATCCGTCATTCGGTGTTTTGTATTAATGTAAACATCATCACCTTCTTACTTTGGATTTTGGCCGGAAGGCAGCTTATACTCTCCTGCTCCCCTTCCAGGTCATTACGTCGTTCGCATCACCATCAAGTGAAAAATAAAGAGTAAAGAAATATGCCGGAAAAACCACAGCGCAGTGACTCTGATTGTAATATAAAAACAGGCAACACGCCGACAAATCAGGTCATTCCCGCCATGAGCACTCCGCTGGCGTCAATTTTTGGCAGTGGTTTTCTTGTTGTTGTCCCCATCCTCGCAAGCGCGACTGGTCCTTACGCATTACCCGCAATGATCATTGTTGCTTTCATTGCTTTTTGGGTCGGCAGTATTATCAGACATAATATACGGTGTGCAGAGCCGGTATTAGCCGAAGGAAAGCAATCTGTGACGATCATTGCAGAACAGCTTTCTGCTTATGCTCTGGTGGCGGCTTATGTCGTCTCCGTCTGTTTGTATGTGCATATACTTTCTTCGTTTGTACTGGCCAGCTTTGAGCTTGACAGCGCATTTAACAAGAGCCTGTTAACCACCCTTATTATTGCAGCAATTACCGTCATTGGCCTTTTTGGCGGCCTGAAACCACTGGAAAAACTGGAACGCTGGGCGTTGTATATCACTATTATCATACTGGGATTACTGCTGGTTATGTTTGCAGTCTATGATGTCAATCAATATCTCACACTCAAACAGTTTTCGCTACCGGCCATGCCTGACCGGAGCGCCTGGGAAATTGTCACCATTGTCGCAGGCACGCTTATTGTTGTTCAGGGGTTTGAAACAACCCGATACCTGGGAGAACATTTTGACACATCAACCCGTATTCGAGCCTCACGCTGGTCACAATATTTTTCACTCAGCATTTACATTTTGTTTGTTGCCCTGGCGCAACCTTTGGTATCAGTATTAGAAGGTGTTTATGATGACAACAGTCTGATTGTTCTGGCTGCCACAGCATCATTGCTCTTACCCATACCATTAATTATTGCGGCCAGCATGTCCCAGTTCTCCGCCGCAGTGGCAGATACGCTCGCGGCGGCAGCCAACCTGAAAGAAACAAGCAAGCAACGCATTGATACACGCTGGGGTTATGTGTTGGTGGGTGTAACTGCCATGTTATTGTCCTGGTCCGGTTCTACTTTTGAGATCATTGCATTGGCATCCCGGGCATTTGCATTTTATTACTTATTGCAATGTGTTGTTGCTTTCTCTGTTTGCAACAACATTAGAGAACGGTGTTTGTTTGTGATTATTGGCACTATTTTAGCCTTTGTTTTAATTTTTGCAGTTCCCGCCGGCTAGTAAAAAGAGTAAAAAGGGGTCAAAGCCCTTTAGCGGGACCACCGGACCGTGCCAGCCCCATCCTGGTCTTTAATTTCTGCTCAATTTTTTCCCGAAAATGAGCATTACCTGGCGGCGTGCCTGCTTGTGCCATATGTCTGATGATATACGACACATAATACCTGCCAACGTATTGCATCATCATGGCTCCGCTTCTTGTTGCAACAACGGTGCCACCAAGCCGGAAAATTCCTGAGGTGATACATATTGCAACACCGCTCGACCTTTATCACTCAACGCAATATCCAGTCCCAGTTCGGGATACAACCAATGTACTGTATTATTTTCCGGTTCACGAATGCGTTGTACCGGCTCGCCAAAACGTTTGAGTAACAATTCATCATCCAGGCGTGCGCGTGTCAGGTAGGCAATGCTGATTATCGGTGCAGCAAGGACGGTTTGCACATCGTCCCCGGCGAGCGTCACCTTTTTTCGACCACCCCCCAGGTTACTCACTCTCGCTCCACGTTGAAACATGGCTGCTTGCTGATCCTGACTCAATGCCATTACCATCACCAGCTGGGTACTAAAACCACCGAGTATCACCTTGTCAAAATAGGCTTCGACTTTGTATCGACCTTCAGGAGAAACAAACAAACTGACTTTGGCACCTCCCTGAAACTGATTTTCAGCCATTTGCAGCGTAGACTCTCCTAATGTTAAACCGAACACTCGAATACTGCCCTGGGCCGTGGGTTCAATTTGCCAGGGCAAAAACTGAGATGCGGGGTGGCCTATCAGCTTATCCCCTTTTTCAGTGGAAACCGGCATTAACAGGCTGACCGAAATGACCAGAACACCTAACACCAAAAGACTGAACATTATTTTTTTCATATAAACCTGGCTTCCAATAATCCTAAATTAATCAATATGACCAACAAACACTATGAATGATCCTGTCATTACCATCACTTCTGCCTTTGTTATTGGTTTGTTAGGGGGCGTACATTGCGCGGGCATGTGCGGCGGTATTATGAATGCGCTTTGTTTCGCCATGCCGAAACACCCTCAATCAAAAACACGTATATCACTGACCCTTATTCTCTACAACCTTGGCCGTGTTTTCAGTTACAGCCTGGCGGGTGCAATGGTCGGTGGCATTGGTATGTTATTGCAAGGGCCAAGCGGCATACTGGGTGCGGAATTGCGTATTTTCGCGGGCCTGATGATGATTGCCATGGGGCTTTACCTGGCAGGCTGGTGGCGCGGGCTCGCTCATCTGGAAAGTCTCGGCAATCATGTGGTATGGCGACATGTGCAGCCTGTCACCAATAAGCTGATGCCGGTCAACAAGGCCTGGCAGGCATTGGTGTTGGGTATGCTGTGGGGCTGGCTGCCTTGCGGCCTGGTGTACAGCACGTTGACGCTCGCGGGTGCTGCTGGTCACTGGCAACAGTCCGCACTGATTATGGCCAGCTTTGGTCTTGGCACGGTTCCCGTTATGTTGCTCACTGGCGCTTTTGCCACGCAATTCAAGGCCTGGGTACAAAAAACCGCCGTACGCAATATTGCCGCCTTGTTGATTATCGCTTTTGGTGTCTGGACAATCAGTCCACCGCTGTTGCAGCTTTCTGGCAGCCATCATAATCATCCCACAATGGAGTCCAGATAACAGAGAGGGGCAACAACCGGTTTTATTGTTGTATCTCCTCGGAGATCAGTTTTACCCATTCGCCTAAAATCGGGATAAATTCAATTTGTGATAACAAGTAAACCAAAATGGATACAACAATTGTGGCTCCGAGCACGCTACCCAGGCCAAACACGATACCTTTCATAAATTGATAAAATAACAATTTAGGAATGGAGTTATATATTTCCATCAATTTGTGTGAATTAACATGTTCCAGTGCCCGTTCGATTTTTTTCAGTGAAAGGAGGACTTTATCTAACTGATCATCTGGCTCAGCCATCACGTTTTTTTTGCTCTCTTCTGTTGGTTCCACGCATTATCCTCATGTTTTTCCGGGTGCCTGTTGTGACACTCTACTCTAAACATTTCCACAGGGTTGCCGATCAGACAATAAATTTTCTGACGGATCACCGTAACATGAACCCTCTCAGGTATCGCTTACCACAGCAACAGCAAAGTGACATCACTGCATTACAGCCCCGGCCTAATGCTTTAACGGCATGGATTGCGGCACAACCCACCATCAATTTGCAATCTACGGCATCTCTGGCATTCAAGCTTTTGCAGAGCTACAACCGCTGCAAAATGCCTGCGGCAACGCGACTTAAAGCAATGATTACGTTACAGCCGATGATCGATAATATCGTCGAACAATTGCGCAGTCATTACCAGAATGAGCCCCTGCCACTGCACAAAAGCGCCCGCACACAGGCAAACATGGCGGCCCGGTTTCTGAATGAAACGGCTTTTGCCTACAAAACGGTGGTGACAGATGCAATCATCGATACTGAAAATAACGAAATGAGCATCAATCTGTTTATTGCCTCTCTGCGACTTGCCATCGACCACCTGGGGCATCAATTACTGGAGTGTTATGCCCAGTATGCACCACCCGCGAACGGTCTGTGGGGTGAGATACACCGGACTTATCAACTGGCGGAGCGCAACGGTCTGCATACCCGCATACTTACCGAAAGCGAGGCTGCCGACAATCCCTTCGCGACCATACAACATGGTTATCTGCGTCTGGTATTACTGGCATTGGCAACGCCCAATCACCTGATGCCGGGACAGGCAACCTATATCTACACTTGCCTGGAAAAATGGACGGCAGGGTGTCGTATGTTCAACAAAAAATTCACTGAGGCAAAAACCGGTGATATTGTCATTGATCTGGCAGGCGAGCGCCCACCAGCAATGGCAACCGGTTATGCCCGTTTTCGCCCTGTGGATGGTCGCTTTCTGGATATCAGCAAGTTGCAGGAAAAACTCGATGAAGTCAGCACCAGCGTAAATGAACCACGCCGGAGCAAACAAGGTGTACCACTGACTATTGCTGAACGTCTGCGCCGTGACCTGCTCACCCGGCTGCGCAAAGCCTGGCTGGGGCGCGCAGAACGCGCCTGCCTGCGTGAGGACGATATGACCACCCATATCTCGTTATGCACGGGGCTGGATATGTGTCATCACTTTATCAGCAACGAAAGCGATTTCCATCCCGAGCAGGATGAAATTCATTACCATCGTCCGCAGGAGGCCAGTAGCGGTCTGGCGCTGACACCGACGAATGCACTGACACTGGAAACGTCTGGCAGCATCAGTCAACAAGGCCGGGATATCACCCGCGTGTCCCGTTTCACTGAAGGTGTCGATGTCTGGGAGGCCATTCATGAAGCTGAAATTCATGCGCGTGAAAAACGTGAAGCCGCCATGGCGCATTTCCGCACTGAGCCCTGGCTGCGCATGAACTACAGTGCCGCTGGTCTGGCATTGCGGCGCCTGCCGAAAACTCAATCACGCACCCGCGTTGGCGCGGTAGTGGCTTTTCGCAACAATAACGACAAGTCGTGGACCGTCGGCACACTGCGCTGGCTACAGGATACACCCGGCAAAACTTTCGATATCGGCATCATGACCCTGTCTGCGCAGGGCATCCCCGTGGCCGTGCGCGCCATCGGCGGTGCGGGTACCGGCGGAGAATATTTTCGCAGTCTGCTTATTGAGCCGACCTTTCTGGAAAAACAAAACACGGTGAAATTTGCCTTGCTGGTGCCCGCCAGTATTTATGACATTGGCACGCAACTGGTACTCAACCGCCAAACTGAGCTAGAGTATGTGCGTCTGACACGAATGATCGAGACCAGCAGCTCCTTTTCATTGTTTGAATTCAAACACATTGAAGTACCACCGGCGGAGCAGGCCAAGATCAGCAACCTCAGTCAATCGTATAACTATTAAACAAAATAACACACGATTACAAACCACTATTTTATGTTTACTCAGTGTCCCCGATGTGACGCCATCTTTCAGCTTTCCGCCAGCCAACTCAGAGCTGCCAGCGGCGACGTGCGCTGCGGGCAATGTTTGTCTGTGTTTAATGCGCTGGAGCACCTCAGTGAAGATTTACCTGTAGAAGAAACGGAGAAACGGGCATACAAAACCAATGAGCACGACAACAGTGGGCCGGAAAGAACACCGGACAGCCTGTCAAGCCCGGATGCAGCCGGACTGTCGGATACCCGAATTGATGGCGACGATATTTTTAATGACATCATCAGTGAAGTAAAACAACATGATGTGCCCATCGAGGAAATTGATCGTTTTGAAGAATTTTTAGCCACAGACACCTTACCAGCGGAAGATGCCTCACCAATAAACGACTTCTTTTCCGTTGAACATGCGCAGTCAACCGATAGTGCTTTGCCCGCCAGAGACACCGCATCCGATACCGTAATAAACACCAATTTCAGCAAAACGCTTTCTGCCGACAAAACCGCCGCAGCCATTGACGAAACGAATTTTGGCGATATCGATACCGTCACTGCTGCCCTGGATACTGACATCAACATCGATGATGATGAATTTGCTGAATTTGCTGCTTACCTGGACAAGCCGGAAGATAAGATTCGACACAGCAATAAAACGAATATCGATGATGACAGAGGTATTATCGAAACCACCGACCCTGATTTTGACACCACCGGCACACCAGACACAGTTGCCCCTGAAGAAACCCTGCAAGCAAAAACTGTACACGCACCAGAAGAACGCTCATCGCCTGAAAACGAAACTCAGACCGTCAACATTCCCGACCTCATCCTTGATGATCTGCACGCCGCCAAAGCTGAGCAACTGCGGCCATCCAATATGCCATGGATAATTGGCAGCCTGTTGTTAATGCTCACTCTGGTATTACAAGTGGTGTACCATTCACGCGACGAACTGGCCAAAGATGCCAACCTGCGTCCCTGGCTGATACAAATGTGTAACGTGCTTGGCTGTACATTGAGCCAACCCTATGACATCGCACAAATTGACATTATTGGTCGCGATGTACGCTCCCATCCTTCGGCTGACAAAGCGCTCATCGTCAGCACCACCCTGATCAACACCGCCACCTTTGTGCAACCCTTCCCTCTGCTCACCATGGTATTTTCGGATATCAATGGCACCAAAATTGCCCAACGGCGTTTCATGCCTCGCGAATACCTGAGCAATACCGTTGACCTGGACACGGGCATGCCACCCGACATGCCCATACGCATCGACCTGGAACTGGTTGACCCTGGCAAGGCCGCAGTGAACTACGAGTTTCATGCTGAAGCCGACCCGCGCCAGACACGCCCGCTCACCTGAACCGGAACGCCTGTTGCAATGATATGCATAACAGTAAGTTATCCTCCACTGTACGCGACCAACTGCGGATTCCAGACTAAAAACAACCTGTGCCGGAAAAATAATTTTCGGTAAACACTGAGACTCAAGGGCAATACACATGAAAAAACTTCGACAACATCTTTTTTCTCATCCGGGTTAAGAGTAATATTGCCTCTCCGTTTTCCCGGCAGAGTATGTGTCTCTGTTTTCCCTCAGGTGTATTTGGCAGTTACGCCAGAACGCTTTTGAATCAGGCGAAAAGAACCCAGACAAAAAGCTCAAGCAAAACCCATGCAAATCGGCCCTTACACACTTTCTAATCAACTCATTCTCGCGCCCATGGCAGGTGTCACGGATCGCCCTTTCCGGCAACTGTGCAAAAAACTGGGGGCGGGCATGGCTATATCGGAAATGGTATCCTCCAACTCCCTGTTATGGGGCTCGGAAAAAACCAGGCGCCGCGCCAATCATGAAGGTGAAACTGATCCACGCTCGGTACAGATCATGGGGGCTGATCCACGAATGATGGCTGAAGCGGCCCGCTACAATACCGACAACGGCGCACAAATCATTGATATCAATATGGGCTGCCCGGCTAAAAAAGTCTGCAACGTCGCCGCCGGCTCAGCACTGCTACAAAACGAAAGACTGGTGGGCGACATCCTCAACGCCGTTGTTGGCGCAGTCCCTGTCCCTGTCACTCTAAAAATTCGTACCGGCTGGGATACTGACAATCGCAACGGGGTGCGCATTGCCCGTATCGCCGAAAGCGCAGGTATCCAGTCCCTGGCTGTGCATGGACGTACCCGTGCCTGTGCCTACAAGGGGGAAGCAGAGTACGACACCATTGCCGCCATCAAGGCAGCAGTGAACATCCCGGTCGTGGCCAATGGCGACATCAGCACACCGGAAAAAGCAAAAAGGGTGTTGGAATACACTCAGGCAGATGCTGTGATGATCGGCCGGGCAGCCCAGGGACGCCCCTGGATTTTCCGCGAAATCGATCATTATCTGCAAACCGGGGAAAAACGGCCAGAGCCAACGCTTAAAGAGGTACGCAATATTTTGCTCGAACACCTGCAAAATCTTTATGCGTTTTACGGAGAGTACACAGGAGTGCGCATGGCGCGTAAACACATCTCCTGGTACAGCAAAGGGCAACGGCACGGCGGAGCATTCCGCCAGGCAGTCAATCAGGTAGAGACTGTCGCAGAGCAACTACAAATAACAAAAGATTTTTTTGACACCTTGTTGGTTCGGGAGGAACTAGCCGCATGACAATACATTTTCAGAATACTGAATCCATGGTCGAAATTGCCGCAGATCATCTGGAAGATGATGCACAAAACGCACCCTTGAGCGACCACATCAAATCCATGTTAGAGGGTTATTTCAATGACCTTGACGGGCATCCGCCCGCAGACCTGTACCAGATGGTGCTACAGGAAATCGAACAACCCCTGCTGGAAAGCGTGCTGCACTATACACGCGGCAACCAGAGCAAAGCGGCAATTGTGCTGGGGTTAAACCGCGGGACATTACGCAAAAAACTCAAGCAGTACGATCTGAACTAGATTTTGGCAGTATAGCGACACTGGGGCCCTTGTGGCCCCTTTGTTATTTATGAAATCCCCCTTTGGCACTGTTTTTTTCATCAACAGCGCCCCGGGAAAGCAACACAGGTTCACTCATGACAGTCATCAAACGCGCCCTCATCAGCGTCTCGGATAAAACCGGTATCATCGACTTTGCCCGCACCCTGCGCGAGCTTGGCGTGGAAATCCTCAGCACCGGCGGCACCGCCAAACTGCTATCAGATAACAATGTGGACGTTACCGAAGTCTCCGATTACACCGGCTTCCCGGAAATGATGGATGGCCGGGTAAAAACCCTGCACCCAAAAATTCACGGTGGCCTGCTGGGACGACGCGGCATCGACGATGCCGTAATGGCCGACAATGGCATTGCCCCCATCGACCTGGTAGTAGTCAACCTCTACCCCTTTGAAGCAACCGTGGCACGTCCCGATTGCAACCTGCCTGCTGCTATCGAAAACATCGACATCGGCGGCCCCACCATGTTGCGTGCCGCAGCAAAAAATCATAACGCCGTCACCGTCGTCGTAAACGCTGACGACTACACCCGTGTCATTAATGAGATGAAAAACAACAAAGGCATCGTAAGTGCCACCACCCGTTTCGACCTCGCCACCAAAACATTTGAACACACCGCTGCTTACGACAGTGCCATTGCCAACTATTTAGGCGCGACACAACTGGACTGTAGCAAATCCGATTTTCCCCGCACGTACAACAGCCAGTTCCGCAAGGCACAGGAAATGCGCTATGGCGAAAACCCGCATCAAAAAGCCGCTTTTTATGTGGAAGCCAACCCGGCCGAAGCATCCATCGCCACTGCCGTGCAATTACAGGGTAAAGAACTGTCCTTCAACAACATTGCCGATACGGACTCCGCATTGGAATGTGTCAAACAGTTTACCGAAACCGCCTGTGTCATCGTCAAACATGCCAACCCCTGCGGTGTCGCCGTGGCCGACAATCAGCTCAACGCCTACGAACACGCCTACAGCACCGACCCCACCTCGGCCTTCGGTGGCATCATCGCCTTCAACCGGCCACTGGATGCCGCAACCGCCAAAGCCATTATTGAGCGTCAATTCGTCGAAGTCATCATCGCTCCCGGTATTAACGATGATGCCAAACCCATATTGGCAGAAAAGAAAAACGTGCGTGTACTGGAATGCCGCGAATGGGGTGATGAACGGATACCCGGTCTGGATTACAAACGGGTCAACGGCGGTTTACTGGTACAGGATCGCGACCTGGGCATGATCCATGCTGACCAACTCAAAGTAGTCACCCGGCGTTCACCTGATGCACAGGAAATGCGTGATTTGTTATTTACCTGGCAGGTCGCCAAATTCGTCAAATCCAACGCCATTGTGTACGGCAAAAACGGTATGACCATCGGCGTTGGTGCCGGTCAAATGAGCCGGGTATACAGCGCACGCATTGCCGCAATCAAAGCCGCCGATGCAACGCTGGAAGTAAAAGGCTCAGTGATGGCCAGTGACGCCTTCTTCCCTTTCCGCGACGGCCTGGACAGCGCCGCCGAAGTGGGTGTCAGCGCAGTGATCCAGCCCGGTGGCTCCATGCGTGACAACGAAGTGATTGCCGCCGCCGACGAACATGGCATCGCCATGGTATTCACGGGTATGCGGCATTTCCGGCACTGAGCAGACATCAGGTGCGTCTGTTGTCAGGGATCACTGGCGGGTTATGTACAAAATACCCATAAATCCTTCAGAATTTTGCCCAAAAGATTACAGCCTGCCCGCCATAAATCCAGTACACTGTGCCGATATTTCGCTGAAAAACGGTCAAGCACAATGACAAAACGTACCTGCCTTCCTGGCAAAAAAACACCTGACAATACAGGCCCGTATCATAAAACGGGGCTTCCGCTCCTGCTGATGGCGTTGTTATTACTCGCAGGATTTTCAACGTCAACACAGGCCGGACCTGGTGGCAATATCACGCCACGCATCATTGGCGGAACCGATGCCAATCCCGATGATTACCCTTGGGCCGCTGCCTTGTTGCAGTCCACTGTCAGCGACGGTTTTAATGCACAGTTTTGTGGCGGCACACTGATCGCCCGTCGCTGGGTACTCACCGCCGCCCACTGTGTTGAAGCGCTTTCTTCAGCCAGCGAAGTCGAAGTAGCCATTGGCATCAATAATTTGAACAATATCAGTATCACTGACCGAATAACCATCAATAACATTTTTGTACACCCCGATTACGACACCAATTCGCTGGACAATGATATCGCGCTTCTGGAGCTGGCAACGCCATCGAATAACACGGTGCTGAGCATTGCCGACAACAGCTTCACTGATAACATCGCTACCGGTGAATTGATGACGATCATCGGCTGGGGCAGCGTCAAAGCTACCGAGCCGCTTGCTTTTCCAATCTTGTTACAGGAAGTACAGGTTCCACGGTTTGATTTTGCTGCATGCAATAACATTTACAATGATTTATTAACCAACAATATGATTTGTGCAGGGTTTTCCGCCGGAGGGAAGGACACCTGCCAGGGTGATAGCGGCGGGCCCATACTGTATTTCGACACAAGTAACGACACCTACTACCAAACCGGTATTACCAGTTTTGGCGCTGGCTGCGCGGTGGCTAACAAACCGGGGGCTTATACCCGCACTGCCAATTACATTGACTGGATAAACGCCACCACCTCAGCCATCGCTCTGGCAAAGCAACATCAATTCGGCTACCACGGTATCAACCGCAGCACATCGACAACGCTGACCCTGTACAATTATTCCGGTGCAGGTATTACAGTCTCTGCGGTAAATCTCGACAACCCGGCAAATTTTACGCTCCCCTCCCAGAATTGTACTGGCAGAATCATCGCCGACAATAACAGTTGCTCGATCACCCTGCAATTTCAGGCCACCAATGCAGGCACACACCTGGCAACACTCAGTATTGATTTTGGTACGGGTAATCCCACACTCAATACGGCAATCAGCGGCATCGGGCTGGACACCATCAATGCAACAGACCTGGATGAAACCCCTGCACGCCCCTGGTACAGCGAAAGTACATTCCCTTGGCTCAGCACCAGTATCGATGATAGCACCGGTGGCACAGCCATGCGCAGCGGCAATATCAACAACAGTCAAAACACCGTATTACTCGCCTATTTCACTGGCCCGGACACCCTCGATTTCCGCTGGAAATCCTCCACTGAACAAGGCTCCGACCTTCTTAAACTGTATATCAACGGCGTACTAAGCGATAGCATCAGTGGCAATCAGAATTGGCGGCAGCGCACTATTCCGCTAAACACAGGGGAACACCGGATAGCATGGGTTTATGAAAAAAACCGCACCGTCAGCCAGTTTCAGGACACCGTTTGGCTGGACAGCATCAACACCCCTTTTGTCAATAATCCTGATGGTAACGAAGAAGGAGCCGGAAAACTCAGCGGATTTTTTTTACTACTACTCATTGTTATGCTTGTTCTGCGAAAAAGCCTCTATCGCCGCCAGACAATATCATCAGATAACAAACCGTACATGGCTGACGCCTAAAAATATGAAATATCTTTTTTATCCTGTTTTATCAGCCTTCTTGTTTTTACTGACAACACAAGCCAAGGCAGAATCAAGCATCCCTGTGCTGCACAGTTTCGCTATACACCAAAACAACGTCGTATTCGAGTTGACAAGCTACGGTTGCAGCACAGATACAGATTTTGAATTACGTGTAGAAAACGGGCCCGCCATCACCCTGATTCGTCACCGGCCCGACCTTTGCAAACGGGCACCCATGATATTTCGCGTTAAACGCTCCCTGGATAACAGCGGTCTGTCTCTGCAAACCCCCTTTACTGTGCGCAATCCGTTTGCACCACCCCCGGTAAAATACGCCCCAAAAGGGAAACCCTTCTCAAAAAATACCGGTGACAATTGACGCTCAGGTTTTTTAGTGTGGCTTTTTGTTTTCCGCTTCAAACGCTGTAACATATTTTTCAACATACTGTCCGGCCAATAATTCGGCCTCTTTTAATTGTGTCGCGGTGAGTTGCTGAACAGCATATTCACGACTTTTTTCCGCCACCTTATCGCCTTGCATCGCAGCAGCATTTAACCAGGCATAGGCCTGCACATCATCCTGCCCCACGCCCTGTCCCTTGCCGTACATCAACCCCAGGTTCCGCTGTGCCTCGATATTGCCCTGCTCCGCTGCTTTGCGCCACAACGATATGGCAGCGGCCATATTCTTCTCCACACCTTTGCCCTGAAAATACAGCCCGGCAAGCGCAGCTTGTGATCGACCATCGCCCTGCTCTGCAAGTTTTTGCCACCAACCGGCAGCTTCAGAAAAATCCTGTGTCACCCCCTGGCCATAGGCATACATCTGCGCCAGATTGATTTGTGCAGTGATATTTCCCTTATCCGCTGCTTTACGATACCAGTATGCGGCTTTTTCATAATCGCGCTGACGCCCCTGACCGTCATAATACATCCAGGCCAGCGCCTGCTGGGCACGTACATCATCCTGCTCAGCCAACACCGAAAACACCCTGAATGCCTCGGTAAAATTTCCATCATTAATCGCAGCCACTGCCTCATCAAAGTCCGCCGCCTGAGTCATGGTAGCCAACAACATCAAAAAACCGCTGATCATCCTGCGCCACATAAATTTATTCCCAAAATATCCAAAACACCATTTTACGCAAAAATCGCCAATGCCGAAATATACTCACCGGTATTTATGCCAGTACATTATCAAGGCTATTTCGATAATGTACTAAGCTTGACTAATCTGTTTGCAAGTCCGAGAGTATGTACCAGCGGGATGAGGCAAGGAGCGAGAAAATGCGGTCCAAATCCGTAACAATATCTTCTGTTGTCTCACCAGCGGACATTTCGCCACTGGCAGTGCTGCAATGACGCTCGCAAACTGGCAGCCCGTACATGGGGTTTTGTTAATTGTCCTCACAGTGCTTTTGCTCCCGGTTGATCACTCCCGTGCCGAACAAACCCAAGCACTGCCAGTCCACTCTGATCAAAAAACCAACAGTAGCGAAACCCTCTACTTTGGACTGCTGCCCTACCTCAGCACCACAGCCCTGATAAAAACCTGGCAACCCTTTGCCAATCTGATTGAACAAACCCTGCACAAAAAAGTCATCATCAAAACCGCACCAGATTTCCGGTCATTCATCCAGCGCACCGCAGAAGGCCGTTACGATTTACTGATGACAGCGCCACACTTTGCCGCACTTGCCGTGAAAACCCACGGATACCGGCTTATCGCAGGTCATGATCACGACCTAGCAGGTGATATCGTAGTCGCGAAAACGGCGACATTTCAATCCATTAATGACCTGCGCGGTAAAACAGTGGCCACCCCCGACCCTCTTGCCGCTGTCAGCCTGCTGATGGAATTAACCTTCAGGCAATACAGCCTCACGCCCAATAAAGATATTCGCATTAAAACCACAACTTCGCATAACGCCGCGCTGGTGGATGTTGCAGAAGGACGTGCAGCCGCCGCCGTCACTGTTGGCGGCCTGTACCGTCGGTTAAACGCCAGCAATCGATTTGGTCAACTCAAAAAACTGGCGGCCACCGACAAGATTCCGCACATCATGTATATTGCAAACCCCTCATTTCCAGAAGATGACATTCTCAAACTGCAAAAAGCCCTGATCAACCCGACACCGGGCAGTTCCGCAGCCAAAGCCATTGGCTTGCTGAAGAAACAATTTAACGGGGGAGATATCAGCATCATCTCACAACAAAAACTCAACCGGCTCAACCCTCTTCTTTCCGTGCTGAAAACAAAGATCGAGCAAAAATGAGTACAATCAATTTGTCAAAATATGGCCAACACTCCATCCGTTTCAAACTCGTCACAGCCAGCATTATTGTGCAGGTGGCTATACTTTCATTGCTGGTGTGGAACAGCACAAGACTCGCCAGCGGGCACCTGACCCAACAAGCCGAAGTGCATATTCAGAAAACACTGCCATTACTAAACGCCAGTGTTGCAGGACCACTCCTGCAAGAAGACATGGCGACACTGGGAGAGATCCTTGGTCAGGTGACCAGTGAGCACAACCTGCGATATATCGCTATTTTTAACGCCAGCAACAACTTGTTTATTGAGTACGGCCTGCAATCTGCCAGCAGGAATGACAACCCAATAAAAAATATACCTTTGCAACAGCACATCGCATCCAATATACCGGGAACGCCCCACCGCTTACGCACACCAATCACTATTGCTGACTTAACAATTGGTTATCTGGAGCTTGAATTCGACACACTTTCCATCGAGCAAGCTATTGCCTCTATTCGCAAACAAGGCATTATTATTGCTGCGGCAGGTATTATATTAAGCATCCTGCTGCTGACTTTTTTAGCCGTTACCATCACCCGCAACCTGCTGAAACTAACAGATGCCGTTTCTTCCTTGTCTCCTGGCGGCCAACCTGTTGATGTCATCATCAATGCCAAAGACGAAGTAGGTGGGCTTGCACTGGCTTTCAATAAACTGGCCAAAAAGTTACAGCAACGTGAACAAGAGCGCGATACTGCCGCGCGTGCCACCCAGGCAAGTGACGCACGTTACAAGCGCCTGGTGGAAAACCTGAGTTCTGAATACTTTTTTTATTCACACGATACTGACGGTGTTTTTTTCTATGTCAGCGAATCAATCACCGATGTACTGGGTTATACACAAAATGATTTTCTTTCCAATTACAGCACCTATCTGACTGACAACCCCGTTAACAATAACTTGACTTTCCGGGAAGACCATCATCAGGCTGGTGAAAAACATTCACCCTTTATGATTTCCATCTACCATAAAAACGGCAGTGAACGCATACTGGAAGTTTCTAAATCCCCTGTTGTTGATGAAACTGGAAAAGTTATAGAAATAGAAGGTATTGCCCATGACATTACCTCCCATCTGCAAGAAGCCGACGAACTTCGGCAACACCAGGATAATCTGGAAGTATTGGTCGCCAAGCGTACCAACGAACTGGAATCGATCAATAATGAACTGGAATCTTTTTGTTATTCCGTTTCTCATGACCTTCGCGCACCACTGCGCGGCATTAACGGTTTCAGTAACGCCTTATTGGAAGACTACACCGACATTCTGGATGAAACCGGAAAGAACTACCTGACGCGGATCACTCTTGGTACCCAGCGCATGTCCAGCCTCATTGATGACCTGCTCAACCTTTCACGCATCACACGTTATAAAATGAAAATCCAGCAAGTCAATCTCACCGAAATTGCCAAAGAAATAATCCAGACCCTGCGTGACAATGAACCAGACCGCTCCGTTGACATCACGCTTGAAGAAGACCTGTGCGCCATGGGAGATAAAAACCTGTTGACCATTGCCCTCTCCAATCTCATCGGCAATGCCTGGAAATACACCAGTAAATGTGACAACGCCATTATCAATATCCACTCCTCCATGGAAGACGATACTCGTGTTTTTTCGATCTCCGATAATGGCGCCGGATTTGACAGCAACTATATCGACAAAATATTTTTGCCCTTTCAGCGCTTGCACAGAGCCGATGATTTCCCCGGAAATGGTGTCGGGCTTACCACAGTACATCGCGTCATCACCCGGCATCAGGGAAAAATATGGGCCAGGGCAAAAGTGAATGAAGGTGCCAGCTTTCATTTCACCCTGAAGATCAAGACCGGGAACCACGAATGACAACAAACTGCCTCACAGCAAGCTATTTCGCTACGCGAAAACGGGATATGGCACGGCCAGCTCAAACGCTTTCGAGTGGGATTTGGGATCGCTTTGCCCGTGCGGACCCGCATGCCGGGTGGTGTGAGGACTGGAGGTTAGAGACCTCCGGTTACCCGATTATGTGATTTTCTTCTTTGAATAATACTTAACACCTTCCAGTGGCTTAAAATCAATATCTTGAGTCCAGATTACTGCACCACATTTTTTTGCTGTTGCGTAGATTATACTATCTGCTAATGGCAATTTATATTCAATCCCATACTGAGCTGCATCAATAGCTAAAGATCCATCCAAAGCAATAACCTGACCTTGTTCCATATGGGCAATTGCTTCTAATGCCATATCCTCACCACGCTGCCGGATGATACATTTAAAAACTTCGGTGATAGTAATACCAGGAACAATTAATTTTTCAATATCTTCTATCGGACGCGAAAATATTTTCGCATTAGCATCACCAGCAAAATAAGATAGCCATGCTGAGGAATCTATGACATTCATATACGATCTTTTTCTCGCTTCACTTCGGTATCAATTCCCTTTAAGAATCCTTTCATTTTTTTCATTGGCTTGATGGGAATCAGTTCTATACGGTTCCGATAGGTCAGCATTTGTATTTTTTGTCCTGAAACTATCCCCATTGAGTCTCTTACTTCTTTTGGGATAACTACTTGAAATTTAGGGGAAACTGTTACTGCTCTCATTATTTACGCCTCATCGATAAGGTAACTGTATTACAGTAGCTTCATCGATGTAAGTTGTCAACACAGTCGCGGTAGGAATCCCAGTTACCCTGCATCCCCCCGCACAGATCCCCGCATGAAGTTTTCCCTCACCAAAAAATAAATAAGATGAAATAAAAATCCGACTCAAAGCCTTCCCGGGAAAATTTTGTTAGGACGAATGGAAATTTATGTTTTTGGCCAAATCAGACCGAAAGTCGGAGGTTTTTCAGAAAAAAATAGTTTTTTCCGGACTTTAGAAAACGGGAGAACCCTGCCTTGCCTATCCAGACGACCAGAAAAACAGAACGAAATAATGAAAGTGATTTGGTGGGTGACTACGTGGGCAATGGCTGTTTATAAACACGTTTACCCGCAGACTGTCCTTTCAGCCAGCATTGCCCCAGTCGGCGGGAAAATTGTTTGAGCTTGTCTATAGTACCCACGGCCCGAAAAAACCGTTGCTCATAGTGGTTGATGGTATCCAGCCAACCCTGTTGTTCAATTCCCAACCTGGCTAAAACAGGCGGGAGACTATCGGAAATCGCCCCGGTTTTGTCATCTCGTACCACCCGACCGGTCCAGTCTACTAATTCCAGGTAATCCGGGAAGGATAAGCCAATGCCTTCAGGCTGGCTTTTGTGTTCATTTCCGA
>Ga0316209_1001435_pt1 | contig 24785 bp, 22 predicted proteins | sample 6monopyrite_MG_FD_204945 | JGI IMG/M metagenome (GOLD analysis project Ga0316209, IMG submission 204945) | Microbial mat bacterial communities from mineral coupon in-situ incubated in ocean water Damariscotta River, Maine, United States -... | ecosystem: Environmental > Aquatic > Marine >...
CTACATCATATTCAAACCTTTTTTATTAGAAGAATTCAAACCCTATGGCAAATCAAGAAAATACAGTAGAAATCCAGCATGAAATGATTAAAAAGGGCGGGCAAATAGAAGAATTCGCCGAGGCAATGGCGCTTTTTTGTAAAGTGGAGGGCTGGAAAAAGTTAAATGATGAAAGTGGCAGTACCTTCAAATCTTTACGCCATTACATAGAGGCTAAGCCACCTTTTGGTGCCGGTTACCCGGGTAAAAGTGGCATGGAAAAGATTGAAGCTTATTTGTCATTAACACCTGTAATTAAAGATTATTTTCAGCATTGTCATGCAAATTGTTTGTTCGAAATGGCTAAAGATGAAGGTGTATCGCCATCAGTGATTGCAAAACGTGAGTGGGATGATGTTAAGGGCGCCAGTCTTGCCCGGGCGATACAGGAAAATCCGGAAGAAATTTATATTGAAAAAGCTGCCGCTTATGTGGAGGGCAAAGAGCGTGTGAAACCCAGGCCAAGAGCAACAGCTGCAGAAGCACCTGTTCGTTTGAGTGCGCTACCAGCACAGCCATATGCCCTGGCTAAAAAAGTAAAAGAGAACTTTGATAGAGAATTTATAAAGAAACTCTTAAATGGATTTAACGCAGAAAATTTAGATGAAATGATTGAATTAGAGGCTAAGTTTAGTTTGGCAGTTACGGCGTTTAATAAGACGAAAAAACCTGATGGCTGGGGTAAAAAAAATATCAAAGCCCCTGAGTCATTATTGAAACGTAATCCAATAATAGAAAAATCAGAGTTTATCGGTGATGAAGGCGAAGAGGGTAAAGTGCTGTCATTAAAGGATGAAGAAGGAAAAATAGCCATAGTAAGATTTCGTGGTACGGGTGTAGGCGCTATTTCATTTGCGGAAAAAGACTAAAATTTATTTTCAATATATAAAATGAGTTTTATCTCTTTTTCTTTTTTGCTGCGGCTCTTAAGGCTGCAGCATAAGATGGTTTAGCCCAGCTATACATAATGTTGGTGTCCTCAAGAGCGTCTTCCGGTGATTGAAAATAAGAAAGATGGCATTCTTTGCCTTTTTTCATATAGGTGAAAGCAGTCAGATTATTTTTAATAAAATTTTCTTTATTTTCAGTATCGGCTTTTAAATACAATAATCCATCGCTTATTAAAGCAAACATTAATCCATCTAAAAATATTCCATAGCCACCGAACATGGGTTTGGCATTGACAGGCCCAATACATTGCATTAACTCTACAATGTAATTGGTAAATTCCTTATCATCAACTGACATTGTCATTTTTAACCTAAACCTTAAAAATAGTGCTCATAATAAATAACCTGTATTAGATGTGCAGAGCTATAAGGTAGGGAGCACTCCATATATTTTGCTATTTCTTCGTAGATTTCTTATATCCTGTAATCATCGCATTTACCAGGTTTTCTTTATGCACAAAGGCGGATATATAAACACCTAATATATGCAGCAAGATTAATAATACTGTGAGATTAGCAAACAACTCATGTAGCTCTTCCCATAACTCATCTTCGTCATCATCATGACCATTGTATTTACCATTTTTATGGTGATCATCATCGTCGTCATTATCATGATCTTTTGATTCCGATGGAGTAGAGCTTGATTTGATTGGGCTAAGTATTACTTTATCGACGATTTCAGTTGGAGTGGATGCTAATGGCCCATGGCCTTCCACGCCATAGGCCTTAAGTCCTGTTAACCCCGTAATAGCTATGCTCGTTAATAATGCTAATACCATTAAGCCTCCCGCTGGATTGTGTCCGGTATATTTTTTTGCATTGCCAGTGAAGAGTCCTCGCAGGTAACTTATAGCGACGGGAACAGGACGTACAAAATTGCTGAATCTCGCGTGTTCTGTGCCAATAAATCCCCAGATGATACGCACAGAAATTAAAGTTAATATCAGGTATCCAGAATAAGCATGTATGGTTTCAAGCTCATCACCGGTGAGATAACTGATTAAAAATGCGAGTACCAAACTCCAGTGAAATAACCTTATTAATGGGTCCCATACATATGTGCTTTGCTTCATGGCTTGTTACTCACAAATATTCATCGTAGTATAATTATTGTGTTCTACATGGGGGTATACATCGGGCAGATGCCCTAAACAGGGCTTTATAGGACATATGTCCTATACATTTTTGAGGGTAGATTTGATGCTTCGGCTTTTTTCTAAAGAATTTGTCACAGTACTTATTTTTTTATTAGTTATATTGGCAAGTGCGGGTGATTTAATATCCGATTTGACGCATGGAGTAAAAACAGCACATGTGATTCAGGAAGGTATTGTGCTTGTAGTGGCAGTCGCTGCTCTTGCCTGGATAATAAAAAATATTAGAATGCAAAGTAGCGAAATTGAGACGCTTAATCAGCAACTTGAAGATGCGCGTAATCTGCCTTTACCAGATAATGCTCGTTTAATTGATGCGCGTAAAACACTGGCCGATATCATGGCTATCCAGTTTGCAGATTGGGGATTGTCAAAAAGTGAAAAGGAAGTAGGGCTGTTATTACTTAAAGGCTTATCGTTAAAAGAAATCGCTATCCTGCGCGGTACAGCAGAAAAAACAATTCGTCAGCAGGCATCATCAATCTACCAAAAAGCCAATGTTACGGGCCGACACTCTTTTTCTGCCTGGTTTATTGAAGACTTTTTATAATTCGTACACTTAAGTTAAATAACGCCTTACGTAAGGCGTTATATGTTTATGCTCAATTAGACTGACTTATTGAAGTAGCCCCAGCAAAGCATTGGCAGTAGCTGCTGATGAAGCGGGATTTTGCCCTGTAATTAATAAGCCATCTTTAACCGCATATGGATTCCAGTCTTCACCTTTTGTATAAGTTGCACCATTTTCCTTTAAGCTGTCTTCTAGCAGGAAAGGAACTATCTGTGAAAGTTGTACAGCATCTTCTTCGCTATTACTAAAGCCGGTCACTGATTTCCCCTTAATTAATGCAGAGCCATCGGTACTTTTAGCTTTTAATAAAACGGCAGGTGCATGGCATACCGCTGCAACAGGTTTACCCGCATTATATGTGTTCTCAATTAATGCGATTGAGTGTGAATCATTGCTTAAATCCCACAATGGGCCGTGGCCGCCAGGGTAAAAAATGGCATCGTAATCATCTGCTGAAACTTCAGATAGCTTTTGTGTGTTTGCCAGTACGCTTTGCGCCGCTTTATCATCTTTAAAGCGATGTGTTGCTTTTGTTTGAAAATCTGCTTCATCACTTTTAGGGTCTAGGGGAGGTTGTCCGCCTTTGGGTGAAGCAAGAGTGATATTAACGCCCGCATCTTTAAAAATATAATAAGGTGTAGCAAATTCTTCTAACCAGAAGCCGGTTTTAAACTCAGTATCACCGAGTTGGTCGTGGGATGTTAATACCATTAAAATATTCATAGTTTTTACCTTGCGGAGTTTTAAATAATAAGGGGCAATGTATGCTGTGTGGTTACCGGTGTAAAACTAGCAACCACACAGCGGATGTAAAAGCCTAAGTTTTAGTGTAATTATAATTGTTATCAGTGTTTTAATGGGGGTGTTTTGCAATAGTTCAAGTATGTGTGTGGCGTATTTATTATGCGCCAACGTTAAGGCTACAGCTTTTTTACTATAAAATTAATCATGGTCTAAATTATAGTATTTGTTATTATTTGTGTAATTGAATAAATACCTAACTAATGAGTTTATGTTATGAAAAGCATCATTATTTCTTTGATTTTTATTGTATTTAACTTGTTGAATTCAGTGCAAGCATCTGATTTAGATAAAGAAAAGCGCTGGGTTGAGCAAATAGTTGATTTTTTAATAGATGGAGAAGCCGAGTGGTTAGACCTTGGGAAACATAAGGCACTTGCTATATATACAGAGGCTTCAACAGATAGTGTAAGGGGAGGTGTAATCATTATTCATGGCTCAGGTGTTCACCCAAATTGGGAAGACGTCATTCAGCCGTTACGCACAGAATTGCCGAAAAATGGTTGGGCTACCCTGTCTATTCAAATGCCGGTATTGCGCAATGAAGCAGAATACCATGAATATGCACCCTTGTTTGATGAGGTGGCACCGCGTATAAATGCCGCAGTTAAGAATTTACAGGCTAAGGGTATTAAAAAAATATCCATCGTTGCGCATAGTTTAGGTTCGGCCATGTCGGCTTATTATTTAGCAAATAATAAAAATACAGGTATACAGTCATTTGTTGCAATTGGTATGCCAGGGCCCCGTGATGATAAACGCATGGATACCGTATTAGCATTGCAAAATATAAAACTACCGGTGCTTGACTTATATGGAGAAAAAGATCTGGATTATGTACTTGAATCATCGAAGATGAGAAAAGAGGCAGGTTCAAAAAATAACAATTATTCACAGCAAGTAGTAAAAGGCGCTGATCACTTTTTCGTTAATAAAAATACAGAGCTTGTGACACAGGTTAATAGCTGGCTGGTGAAAAATTAAATCGTAGTTAAAGGTTTTATATGTTTAACGGGTATCTAGAATGATACCCGTTATCAATTTCAGCTTAAAGTTGTTCTCTTCTAAGTATCAATATAAAAACGTTTAAATTTTTAGTAACTTCTATTTCTATCATGTGCTTCAGTAAAATCTAATAGTGGCCCCTGAGGAATGATTTGCGTAGGATTAATGCTGGTATGACTAAAATAGTAATGACGTTTGATGTAGTTAATATCGACTGTATCGGCAATGCCTGGTACCTGATAAAGTTCACGTAAATAACTGGATAGGTTTTTATAATCACTAATACGTTTCAGATTGCATTTAAAGTGACCGACATACACAGCATCAAAACGCACTAGTGTTGTAAACAGGCGCCAATCGGCTTCGGTTATTTGTTCGCCCAGTAAGTAGCGCTGCCTTGATAGTAATTCTTCTGTTTCATCTAATTGATCAAATAATCTTTTAAACGCCTTTTCATACGCTTCTTGTGTGTTTGCGAAGCCGCAACGATAAACCCCATTGTTGATGTTGTCGTATATGGGCTGGTTAATTTCGTTTATTTGTTTTTGCAGTTGTTTTGGATAGTAATCTGTTTTGTTATCTGTGAATTCATTGAATGCGGTATTTAGCATGCGAATAATTTCGGACGATTCATTGTTTACAATGGTATTGGTTTTTTTGTCCCATAAAATAGGTACGGTAATTTGACCTGTAAAATTACTATCCGCTTTTTGATAGAGCTCGTAGGCATATTTTAATGCATATAAGTTATCTTGATACTTTCCGCCGCTGGTAAATGTCCAGCCATCGTCCAGCATCGCAGCCTCAACATAAGAAATACCGATTATATTTTCCAGTTTTTTAAGCTTACGAAAAATTACAGTACGGTGTGCCCAGGGGCAGGCTTCGGATACATAAAGGTGGTATCGATTTGCCTCGGCTTTAAATCCAGCATTACCCGTTGGGCCTGCTTTGCCATCAGCCGTTACCCAGTGTCGAAAAAAGGATTCCATGCGTTTGAATTCACCTTCTTCTATTTCTTTATCTAACCAGCTGTTGGCGAGTTCGCCATTGATTAACATGCCCATGTTGTTTCCTGATATCGGGTTAAAAGCCGCTTCCTGTTATGAAGCGGTCGTAATATTGATGTGTAAATGATTGGCTGCTTTTATGATATTTTATTATCAATGCTGAGTTTGCCAGCACCGTGATTAACCAGCAGTAACAAACCACCGCTAATAGCCAGATTTTTCATAAACAAAATAGACTGCATTTGATCAGCAAAATTACCGTGGAAAATAATGCCGGCTAGTAAGGTGAAACCTGCTAATGCAAAAGCTGCCCATTTAATTTTATAGCCCAGAATAATCATAGCTCCTCCGAGAATTTCAGGGGCAATAACCAATGGTAATAATCCACCTGGTATTCCCATACTTTCCATATAGCCCGCCGTTCCAGCATAACCTGTACCGAGTTTGTTAAAGCCAGCCATCACAAATATAAGTCCTAATAAAATTCTTGCAGCCAAGTCTGTAAATTTTTCCATTGTATTCACCTGTTTGTTTAGATTTAAGTTTGTTTTGATGTTTACTATTATGATGTAATTTTATAGATATAAAAGCGCATAATATAGGCTTTAAATATCTAATAATTAGATGTATATTGGGTCGCATGAATACACCAAAAGTTAGCTTAGATCAGTGGAGAACTCTGCAGGCCGTTGTTGATTGTGACGGATATGCTCAGGCAGCAGAGCAGCTACATCGCAGCCAGTCATCTGTAAGTTATGCGGTTAAGCGCTTACAGGAGCAGTTAGGCATACAGTTAATGCATATAGAAGGACGCAAGGCGGTGTTAAGTGAGGCGGGTAAAGTGCTACTACAGCGCTCACGACAGTTACTTGCAGATGCCAGTGCAATAGAACAGCAGGCGCAGCATTTACAACAAGGCTGGGAAGCGGAGATACGCTTAGGTGTGGAGGCGGCTTTTCCAACACACTGCTTAATGCAGGCGTTGAAACAGTTTGAGCCGATAAGCAAGGAAACGCGAATAAGGTTACAGGAAGTGGTTTTATCAGGCGCTGAAGATCTGCTACTTAATGGTGAAGCCGATTTAGTGATCAGTCCATATGTCCCAAAAGGTTTTGCCGGGGAGGAATTAATTCAGGTGCATTTTGTTGCTGTGGCACACCCTCAACATCCGTTGCATTCATTATCTCGCGGTATTACCACCAGTGATCTTAATCGAGAAACCCATGTGGTGGTGAGTGACTCTGGTACTAAAGGCATTGATGCCGGCTGGTTAAATGAATCTCATCGCTGGGCGGTGGCAAGTCTTGAGTCAGCGCGTAAGGTGATTAGTCATGGATTAGGCTATGGTTGGCTACCAGAAAAGGAAATCGAGTCACAGATAGTACAGGGTGAGCTTAAGCCGCTGCCCTTAACAGAAGGGCAAAAACATACCAGCATATTATATTTAGTGTTTACCAATGCCGACGAAGCGGGGCCTGCGACTAAACAGCTGGCTCAAATATTGAAGCAGGTGAGTCGTCAATAGGCAGCTACCGGCTATAATTTTCAATATAGAGGATTAAGCGCCAGCCTGCGCCTATTTCATTGTTGTTAATGGGTTTAGATTACTTTAAGCAATACAACGATCAATATGGACACCTGCAAGGTGATTACTTATTAGAAAAATTATCTGCAATGCTGAAAATTCATATTCGAGCTATGTATAAATTAAAAGAAACAGGGCGCAATAAAGTGATGCACTTTTCATCTGTATAACAGATTGTTCGATCTATGTTAGTGGTTAATAAGATTATTTTAACCAGCTAATTGGTTTGCCAGCTTACGTCGAATGTCTTGTGCTAAATCATTATTAAATGATGCAATCATATTTGTGACAACAATAATCATTTCTCGAGCAGCGCCGTCTTTATACTCAGCATCTTCCTGCAGTATATGAAACAAGTTATCAACTGCTTCAGAATATTCATATTTAGAAACTAGATGTAGTGCTAAATCAAATCGAGCATCAAAATCATCTGAATTTACAGATAGACGTTGTTGTAGCATTTCCATGCTATCCGTTTTAGCTGCAAGCGAGGCAAATGTTAATTGGCTAATTAAAGATTTTCCGATTTCTGATTCACGATCAGGTTCAGGTAATCGGTTGAATAATCCGTCAGCTTGTTCTAATTCACCAATATCAATAAATATTTGCACCATGTCCATAGCAATGCGCGTATTTGATGGATCTTGTTTAATGGCTTCAGAAAGTAGCACGATTGCAGCTGGTGTATCACCCGCAATATGTTTTTCTCTTGCTTGTTCGCGCATTAAATCTGACTGATGAAATATGTCAAAATCTTTAAGTAATGCCCGGGCTTCATTTTCCTTTAATTCACCGGCTTCAGTGCGAACAAGTTTACCATCTTGAAAAACCATTAGCGTTGGTACGTTTTCTATCTTATGTTCTTTACGTAGTTCCGGCTGTTCGTCAATATCAACCTTTGCGAAAATAAATTGTTCAGCAAACTCTTTAGCAAGACCTGAAAAAAGAATATCCATTGCAACACAGGGGCCAGACCACACGCCCATAAACTCCACAATCACTGGGATTTTATGAGAATTTAATAATACGTACTGATCAAAGCTTTTCTGGTTGACCTCAAAAACTAAGGTTTCTTTACTCACGTCATATACTCACGGTTAAATAATTCAGGTGCGAATTATAGCATTAACCATCGCTCGGTTATTGTTAATCTGATGAAATACGGAGGGATATGGTGAAGCAGATAATGCACTCTATTGATGAACTTAAAGTTTAGTCGTCATCTGCGTCTGGCATTTTCTTATCGTTGTTTTTCTTTTTTTGATTTTCGGGCAGCAAAGGGTCATCATCATCCATTAATATACGATTAGCATCGCCTTCCAGGTCGTCGTATTGGCCGCTACGAACTGACCATATAAAAATTACAACACCTATTAGACCAAGGCCAATCATCAGTGGAATTAAACCGTATATTACGTCCATATTATTAATCTTTTGTAGTAAATAATGTTCGTATGCGTGCTGCATTGCCTATAACCGCCAGAGAGCTTATAGGCATGGCAATGGCGGCGAATAATGGGGTAACGAATGTCATCATTGCTAGTGGAACCATAATTATATTATAGATAATCGACATAGCAATGTTCTGTCTTATAGTTCTAAGCGTTCTGCGAGAAAGAGCTGAAGCTAATCGAATTTTATCTAGTTCAGTACTCAGCAGGACAATATCAGCGCTTTCCATAGATACATCGGTTCCAGAACCAATGGCAATACCTACATCAGAGCGTATTAGAGCAGGGGCGTCATTTATACCGTCACCAATCATGGCAACTTGTTGGCCTTGAGCTTGTAAATCTTGAATAACCTTATCTTTTTCGCCAGGCAGTACTTCGGCAATTACATTCATACCACCAAGCTCGTTAGCAATCGATTCTGCAACTGCTTTTTTATCACCACTTAAGATTGTAATTTCAATACCTGACTTACGTAGGTTATCAATAAGTGGTTTAGCATCAGCACGTAACTTATCAGCAATGGCAATAAAGCCTATATGTAAATTGTTGATACCAACTTGTACACAACTTATACCTTTAGTCTCAAGGGTATGAGCCTGTTTAATAAAGTTTGAATTGAGTTGTATGTTGTTTTTTTCAAGCCATTTAGTATTGCCAACAAAAATAGCCTCATTATTTAAAATGCCAGTGACACCATAACCAGGTGAGTTTATAAAATTACTGACTTTTGTAGTGTCAATAGAATGATGATTTTCTTTTGCTTCTAGCACAATGGCTTTTGCAATTGAGTGTTCAGATAAACTTTCTATATGAGAAACCTTAAGTAATATATCGCTGCTATCTGTATTGGAAATGACTTCCTTAACGCGCATTTTACCTTCGGTTAAGGTACCCGTTTTATCAAAGACAAAATGGTTAATACCCGAAAGGTATTCTAGAACGGCGCCATTTTTAATTAATAAGCCATTGCGAGCTGCAAGGCCTGAAGCTACGGCAATTGACATGGGTGTGGCTAAACCAAATGCACAAGGACAGGTGATAATAAGAACAGATGTAGAAGCGAGTAACGCGATTTCAATGCCATCATTAAACCAAAATATAAACGTAAATGTTGCAAGACTTAAAGTAATGGCAACAAACCAGGGAACAATCTGGTCGGCTATACATTGTATGGGGGCCTTGCTGGCCTGTGCTTCTTCAACCAGACTTATGATTTTTCCTAGTGAAGTATTGCGAAGTGTCGCAGTTACTTTAACAGTTAAGGTGTTGTTGAGGTTAACTGTTCCGGCTGATAATGTGTCACCTGTAATTTTTTTAACGGGAGCAGATTCACCACTTAACAAAGATTCATCAATTGATGAGGTACCGCTAATGACTATGCCATCAACGGGAATTTTATCGCCGGGTTTTACTAAAATTGTTTCATTTCTCTGAATGGCACGAATAGGTACGATATGCGTTTCATTATCACGAATAACATTTGCTACGCGGGGTTGTAGATCCATTAAACGTTGCGTAGCGGCTACTGCATGGCGTTTTGATTTTGCTTCCAGAAAACGTCCGACTAAAATTACAAAAATAAAATTAACGACCGTATCATAGTAAACTTCGCCGACACTGGTATTGCTCAATGTTACAAAGACAGAATAGCTGTAAGTGGTTACCGCACCAATAGCTATAGGTGCATCCATAGTTAAGTTTAAATGTCGTATACCTGTATATGCACCTTTTAAGAAAGGCCAGCCGGAATACAGTAGCGTAGGTGTCGCCAATGCAAAACCAACCCAGTGAAATAGTGATTTGAATTCACCTGCATCGGCACCACTGTATAAGGCAATGGATATCCATAGTAAATTCATCATTGTGAAAGCTGCAAATGCCATGCGCAATAACAAAGATCGGTTTTGTTTCTGGATGGCGCCTTCTGCGGTTTCAGGATTAAATGGCGTTGCGGCGTAACCAATATTGCCCAGGTGTTCGATAATCTTCGAAACTTTTATTTGCGTATTATTCCAGCGAATAAATAAGCGCTTATTGGCTAAGTTTACTTTGATATCAAGTATGCCAGGTATTTTAGAAAGGCTACGTTCAATTAACCAGACACATGCAGAGCAATGAATGCCTTCTACAATTAAATGTATGTCTCGTATGTCACCCATCTCGTGAACAAATTCACTCTGTATTTCATCTATATCGTAGAGCTTGCTCTCCTGTGGTGGCTCAGGAGGCGGTGCAAGTAATTGCCCATCGGGTGTGCGCTGGTAAAACCCTTCTAAACCCGAATCATAAATCATTTCGCACACTGTGCTGCATCCGTGGCAACAGAAAGACTGCTCTTTTTTCTGGATTATTTTTTGGACACGATTTTTGTCATTAACGGGTAGGCCGCAATGGTAACAGCTGGAATCTGTAATGGGGGAGGATTGGCTCATAAGATTAAGTGTGATTTTATGTTTTAGGGTATTCGAAAAAAGATATTTTTGAATACCCTAAAATATTATTAAATGCAGCAATGTGATGCGCTATTTAATATTTATTCCGTTACGATACTTGCACGTCGTGTAAAGTCATAGCGGTCTTCATCACGTGTAATGTTTACTGTGATATCCCATATACCTTTCAATGGGAAAGCCACATAACCCTCATATATTCCTGCGCCCACTTCTGATAATGATGTTTCAAAATCAGCTGATGCATCAGACGGGCGATAAGCGTTTAATTTAATCGTAGCAGCCGTTAAAGGTTGACCAACTTTATCTACAAGACTTACACGATATAGTTCTCTTGTGTTAATTACTGGATTAGATGGAAAGTTAGCTTGATAACTCCAGCCTAATGCCGTGCGCGCATTGCGATATTTGATTAAATTTTCTTCATAGTCCTTTGCATTTTCATAGTAGTCTTTATCGACAAGCCCAGGATTTGTAGTAATCGCCAAAGTAATAAAACCAACATTAACTGCAAGCACTACAAGTAGCAGCGCTAGCCAACCAAGAACCCAGGGGTTTTTCATGGCTTTTGGGTTGTCCTGTGATATTTGTTCTTTCTTCATTGTTAATTCGCTCATAATTCTAATTTTTACCTATAGAAATAGTTACATTCTTGGTCCATAAAACATACTTTGATATTCAAGTGAGTCACCAAATTCCTGATAGGACTCAATTGTAAAATAAATAGGTGTACGTTCTTTCAGTATATGTTTTTTGGGAATACGTATAAACACTGGGAATGTGGTTAGCTTACTGGGTGGCAATGTCATCTTCTCACGAATACCCTGAGTTGTAATACCTTCTGCTCCAGTTACCACAATACTGATGTTCATTTCCTGGTCAGTTTTATTGAGTATTTTTAAATCATATTTATTTTGTATGTCACCGCTACTCATCTGAACATATAAAGGTTGGCGTTCATGAATGACTTTTAGGTCGTATGTACCCAGGTGAGTTAAGCCATAAAGAATGCCGATGATCGAGAATACAATAATGCCCAGGTATATTAAAACGCGAGGGCGCTTAAAAAAAGGTTTTACTTCTGCATGGTGCATTTCATCGAGAGATGCATAACGGATTAATCCATGTGGCTTACCTATTTTTTCCATTACGGAGTCACAGGCATCTATGCATAGGCCACAGGTAATACAGCCCTCCTGCTGGCCCCCTCGAATATCTATACCGGTAGGGCAAACAGCGACACATTGATTACAGGAAATACAGTCACCGTTGCCTTCAATGGGCTGTCCTTTGGCTAGCTTACCGCGGGGTTCGCCGCGTTCAATATCATAAGTAGGTAAGATGGTTTGCGTATCATACATAACGCCTTGAATACGCGCATAAGGGCATAACCAGAAGCAGGTTTGTTCACGCATGAAACCAGCAAGAATATAAGTGCCAATGCTAAAAGCGGTTAATAACACATAAACAAATAAGCCAGCATTAAAAGTAAATATATCCAGCCATAACTGGTAGGCATCTGTGAACCAGGCAGTAAATGAAACACCTGTAATAAAACCAATGGCAATCCACGAACTATGCTTAATTACTTTTAAGCGAATTTTTCGTAAGTCCCATGGCGCCTTGTCTAACTTACGGCGCTTAGCAGGGGATCCTTCAAGCTTTTCTTCTATATAGGTAAATATATCTGTCCAGATAGTCTGGAAGCAAAAATAGCCACAAAATACGCGTCCGGCAACAGATGTTACGGCTGCCAGCGCAATAGCAAAGAATAAAAGTATTAAGGCAAGTAGCCAAACATCCTGTGGCAGTATAGTAATGTCAAAAATATGGAATTTTCGATTGGGTACGTCAAATAGAACAGCCTGTTTATCATTCCAGCGTAGGTAGGGGCCTAGAAAGTAAACCAGCCATACCGTCATGGATATCCATTTAAGATCACGGAATTTCCCCGGCATGCGTTTGGCGTGGATAATTTCATCGCCGGTATTCACATGCCAGTGGTCGGCTTCTTCGTATAACTCAGCAGCACTTTTTTCGACGCTAATTTCAGGATTTTCTACTGTGCCGTCTATTTTTTGATCCACTGAGTTCTCCGCCACCATTTACATATTCAGTCAATATGCATTTGGGCTAGATTAATAGTTGCTTACTGACCTAAGAGGTCTTTATTAATTATAGTTGCCGGCGTTGGGAAGGCGCTAAAAATTAATAAAAATCACTTTATCATAATATTTTAATACAGGGTAAATTTTAGGTAAAAATAAAGGGGCCCGGGGCCCCTTTATTTTAGCAGCTCAATCGTGCGAGGGTGGATGATGAATTATCTTGCTAATCCAGTACCAAAGGAACCCAACTAGCACAATAACAGTAGCAACCACCGTTGCGATTGAACCAATTACAACTGCATCCATAATACACCTCCCTAGGCTTAGTAGACGAAAACAGTAAAGTAACTGGTTTGAGGGGGTATGTGACTCTGAGCTATGATGGTTTGCCATCACTATTCAGAGGATCACAAGCCCTCAGTTAGCTGCTGATCTTTCTATGACAGGTTTATTGCCCACCGCCTAGCTTATGAACATAAACAGCTAACTTTTTGATCTCTGTATCTGTCAGTTTGCCGCCACCGAAAGCCGGCATAACTGCGTTACGAGTTTCAGTATTTGACGCATCATTTACACCATATTTTATGGTGTGTTTTACAGACGCTAATTGATCTTGCGCAGTAAAACGATAAATTCCATCAACCAGGTTAGCTGAGCCCATAAATGAAAGACCTTTGCCGTCGCCGCCGTGGCAACCAACACAACCGGTTTCCATGTAAGCAGGTTCTTCTAATACTTTGCCGTTAACAATTGCTGTTGCTAGTGCATCAACTTTTGCATCGTCAAGCATTGCTGCGTGACCCGGCATCATAGCCTGGCGACCACCAGTAATAGATGCTTCAATTTCTGCAATCGTGCCGCCGAACAACCAGTCATCATCAGCCAGTACAGGGAAACCAACATTACCCTGACCACCGGCACCATGACAGGCTGCACAGTTGTCACCGAACAAAACTTTACCTGAAGCTGTTACATACTTTGCTAACTGCTCATCAGCAACAATATCTGCAGCAGACATGTCTTTTATTTTAGTTTCGAAAGGTGCACGTACTGCTTCAATTGACTTCATATCTTCATGGTATTCACCAATAGATGTCCAACCCAACAAGCCCTTAAAGTGCGTGTCGATCATTGGCCATGAAGGGTATAGCAGTGTGTATAAAATGACGAAAATCCAACTTGCGTGGAAGCCAATGGTCCACCAGGTTGGTGGCTCATTGTCTAGTTCGCGTAGATCGTCGTCCCAGAAATGACCGGTGTTATTTTCACCAGGAAATTTATTTTCTTCACTCATTATTTTGAGTCCTCATTCTGTGTGCTTGAATTCATATCATCGTCATTTAGAACATCATAACGATGAGACTCAAGTTTCTCTTTGTTCTTTGGATGAAACGCGTAAACGTAAGCCCAAATCATTAGAAAGAAGATGCCAACTGTAATGATGAGACCTGCCCAGTCATTTAGTGTCATTGCAGCCCAATCGGTTTGAAAAAAGTCTGACATTTACGCGTACCCCTTAACGGTAGTCTTTGGTTTCGTCGAACTTAACCATTGTGCCCAACACCTGAAGGTAAGCAACCAGTGCATCCATTTCAGATTTGCCTTCAACTTCCGCTGGTGCAGAAGCGATGTCAGCAGCAGTGTAAGGCACAGGAGAAATAGGCATATCGCGCATAACTTCCATCGTCTTCACTGTTGTTGCAGGGTCAATAGTTGCATCATCCAACCAAACGTAATTAGGCATTACCGATTCAGGAACAACACTGCGTGGTGCACGTAAGTGCAACACATGCCATTCATCAGAGTACTTGCCACCAACACGCGCCAAATCTGGACCAGTACGCTTAGATCCCCATTGGAATGGGTGGTCATACATAGATTCAGTTGCAAGAGAGTAGTGACCGTAGCGTTCTTTTTCATCACGGAAAGGACGAATCATCTGTGAGTGACACAGGTAACAGCCTTCGCGCAAATAAACTTTACGACCCATTAACTCTAATGGCTTGTATGGACGTACGCCATCGCCAGCCTGCCAGTCATTTAATGTTTGGCCTTCCTGTCGATCCCATACAATTTCTTTGTGCTGGTTATGCTCCATAGTTTCATCGAGATAGAACAATGGAACGATTTCAACAATACCACCAACAGAAACCAGACCTAATGTAATCAAAATCATGATTACAATATTAGTTTCAAACTTTTTCTGGATAGGACCAGTTTGATTATTATCAGACATTATTCAGTCCTCCCTTAAGCTGTGGCTGCTGCAGGCTTAGCAGCTTCAGAAGCTGTTGCCATACGAATAGTCATGATTACGTTGTAAAGCATTACAACACCGCCAATCCAGTAGATCAGGCCGCCAATTGCACGCATTGCATAATATGGGTGCATTGCTGCAACCGATTCTGCAAAGGTATAAGTTAATGTACCGAACTCATCGTAGTCACGCCACATAAGGCCTTGCATGATGCCAGATACCCACATTGCAATAATGTAAACAACGGCACCGATAGTCGCCATCCAGAAGTGAACGTTAACCAGGCTTGCCGAGTACATGCGTGTATTCCAAAGCTTCATTACCAAATGATATAAAGCACCGGCAGCAACCATAGCAACCCAGCCTAATGCGCCTGAGTGTACGTGGCCGATTGTCCAGTCAGTGTAGTGAGACAGTGCGTTAACTGTCTTAGAAGACATAACCGGGCCTTCGAACGTAGACATTGCGTAGAATGCTAACGATACGATTAAGAAACGTAATACATAGTCAGTACGCAGTTTGTCCCATGCACCTGACAGCGTCATCATACCGTTGATAGCACCACCCCAGGAAGGAATGATCATCGCAAGAGAGATAGCTGCACCCACTGAACCCGTCCAGTCTGGTAATGCTGTGTATTGCAGGTGATGAGCACCTAACCATACATAACCGAATGTCAGTGCCCAAAAGTGGATAACCGAAAGACGGTAAGAGAAAACAGGACGTTCTGCTTGCTTAGGTACGAAGTAATACATGATGCCAAGGAAACCCGCCGTTAGGTAAAAACCTACCGCGTTGTGGCCCCACCACCATTGAATCATCGCGTCTTGTACGCCAGAAAAAATTGAGTATGAGTTAAACATATCAACCGGTACTGCCAGGCTGTTAACCACGTGTAATAAGGTGATCATCACCATCATCGACAGGAAGAACCAGTTAGAAACATAGATATGCTTGGTCTTACGATTCGCAATCGTCATTACAAAGTTGAATGTGTAAGTTAACCACAGAACTGCAATTGCAATATCAAATGGCCATTCAAGCTCTGCATACTCTTTTGATTGAGTAATACCTAATGGCAAAGTAATTACCGCACCAACGATAACCAGGTTCCAGCCAATAAACAGGAACCATGCCAGCTTATCACTCCATAGTCGAACGCCACATGTGCGCTGTACTGAGTAGTAGGATGTAGCCATTAATGCCATACCACCAAATGCGAAGATAACTGCATTGGTATGTAGTGGACGTAAGCGACCGAATGTTAGTTCGGCTATATCAAAGTTCAGAACTGGCCAGGCTAGTTGTGATGCGATAAGCACACCAATGCCGGTGCCTACCACAAGGTAAACAATAGCCATTACTGAAAACGCTTTGACGATTTCAAAGTTATACTTCTGATCAAGCGAAGCTTGCACGAGAGTGTCTCCTCTGTGAATTAAATGCTGCGAGCAGCAACCCCATTTAGGGACTATATAAAATCTGCATAAGCAGGTTTTATATAGTCCAAAAATTTCTTGCTAACACTTGGTAAATTGTGTGTAGAACAAATATTCAAACAGGTACTGGCTTATATTCCTTTTAAATGGGGTACAAGAAAACCAGTTTAATATTTATTCGAACACCTTATTTTTATTTTAAGCCTATATATTTCAATAGGTTAATTCCCAAAGCGAAAGTCATGTCTTAAGTATTAGCCAACGATTGAACTTCTATACGAACCACTGGTCTGAAGATCACCAGAAAGTCTGTATACAACTAGTTGCAGGCTTACTAATACCAAAAACGGCTAAATTATATAAAGGTGTGTCACATAACTTACTGACTCACATCAATATAATTTAAGTATTTTTTATACTTACCTTATATTTAGCAAATTAATGTATAAGTACATTTGTAAATTATTATGCACCCCTCTTTATGCGCGCGCATTATACAGAACTAACCAGCAAATTTAAATCAATACCCTTGAATGAATTCATTTTAGGGCTTAGGATTTTATCTCCCAATTCATGGACTTAACTAAAGGTGTAAATGTGGCTTCAATTGTTCAGCTAGTGGATGGTGTAGTAGCGAACCGTTTTGAAATTGCCGATACGGGGCTTAAATTTGGCCGTATCGCGACAAATCGCATCATTATTGATGATAAAGCCGTAAGTTCAGAGCATGCAGCTATTTCATTGTTGAAGGGAGAACATGGTGATATTCAGTATGTATTAAATGACTTAGGCAGCACGAACGGCACTTATGTTAATGAGCAAAAGATTGATAAACAATTATTGCATCATAAAGATGTAGTAAGGGTAGGGTGGAATAGCTTTACCTTTATAAATGAAGATGAAGTAGACCTTGAGAAGACGACCAAGGTGAAGAAGAGCTGGATTCCTGGGGTTTATTTTAGTGATGATTAGTGGTGTTGTGATTGTGGGGCTATTTCAGAGGTAACCTTAGTCTCAAACTGAAGTTATAAGGTTTGTCTGCTGGTGATGTTCTGGCTGATTATTACGGGCGCACGACTTAGTCACCGGTTGAGCGTCTAAGTTTCGCCTGATGGCGCCTCACTTTTTTCTGCAGCCAAAAAAGTAAGCAAAAAGCCCGCTCGCCTTTGTCGCTAGCCCTCATAAAAAGCTATGAGGGTTCCTGAAAACTGTTTGTTGATCCTATCAATAATTTATTAATCTGTTAGTTCATTTCTCTTTTGTCGGGTCGTTTCGATGCGCCATCCGGGCTTATCGCAACTCAATTCCACATCCCTGTGTAATTGTCCCTACTTATGTACAGTTTTCAGCTAGCAACAGGGCTGGTTGTCGCCAGACTGAAATCAATTACTTCGGCTTATGAAAAACCTTGTCATCCCTGAATATTTTTATCAGGGATCCAGTTTATTTTCGTAATTCAAAGGCACTAAATTCCTGCCTTCGCAGGAATGACAGTGCTTTTTTGTTTTTGTAGGAGTTAGCTTTAGCTGACGATTTTCGTTCGGCGTATCGCGAGCTAAAGCTTGCTTCTACAGTGACGTTGATTCTATTGAATTACGATTTTTTAAGTGGACTAGCGACAAACTTCCCTGTGACTTGCCGAAAATTATTTCTACCCAGGGGCAAAATCACAGGGACGTGATTTTGAGTGGCGATTAAGCCCGGACGGCGCATCGACACGACCCGACAACGAAGCTTTGAACTCACAGAACTAATACACTAAATATTCATTCGCGAATTTTCGGGAACCCTCATGCATTTTATGAGGGCAAGGCACCCGGAACGGCGATTTCTTGCTTACTTCTTTATCGCTGTTGATAAAGAAGTAAGGCGCCAGCAGGCGAACCTTAGGCGCTCAGCTGGTGACTAAGTTGTGCGCCCGAAACACTCACCCAGAATCACACCAGCAAGTAAAACTTGAAATTTCAGTTTGTGACTCAGGTTACGCCTGTAATAAAATATCAATAACTAACAATCAAAGCCAAAACCCATGCTAATCGAACTCATCATCCTAATCGTCGTACTAGCCATAGTAGGACTAGCAATCTACTGGCCCAGCAAGTAAAGTTCCCCTCACACAATTAATAGCCAAACCCCCTTACATGTCCGAAACCGCACTGCAAATCCTTCAAACTACCTTCGGCTATTCCGAATACCGTTTTCATCAACAGAAAATCATCGATCAACTGATCGCTGGTGAAGATGCTGTAGTGCTTATGCCCACAGGCGGCGGCAAGTCACTTTGCTATCAAATACCTTCAATGGTGCGTGATGGTGTAGGCATTGTTGTGTCACCACTAATTGCCTTAATGCAGGATCAGGTGTCGGCACTGCAACAGGCAGGGGTTAAGGCGGCATTTTTAAACTCATCACTGGATGGATTTGAGGCACAGGAAGTTGAAACAAAATTATTAAATAACGAAATTGATCTACTGTATGTTGCGCCAGAGCGTTTAATGACCGAGCGTTTTTTGAATATACTAGATCGAGCTCAAATAGCCTTATTTGCGGTTGATGAAGCGCATTGTGTATCACAATGGGGTCATGATTTCCGTCCGGAATATATCAAGCTATCTGTTTTACATGAGCGCTTTTCACATATTCCCCGTATTGCTTTAACGGCGACGGCTGATGAAGCAACCCGTCAGGAAATTATTACACGATTATCTCTCGGCCATGCCGAGTGCTATGTATCTGGTTTTGATCGACCCAATATTTGTTACCGCGTGGCAGAAAATTCCGGCAACGCACGTGATGCATTGTATCGTTTTATTAAAAATGAACATGAAGATGAAGCGGGCATTGTTTATTGTTTGTCACGTAAAAAAGTTGAACAGACTGCAGAGTGGTTGAGTACTAAAGGTTTAAAGGCATTGCCATATCATGCGGGATTACCATCCCAAGTTCGTCAACAACATCAGCAGCGTTTTTTAACAGAAGATGGTGTCATTATTGTAGCGACGATTGCTTTTGGTATGGGTATAGATAAACCCGATGTGCGTTTTGTAGCGCATTTGAATTTACCTAAAAGTATAGAGGCCTACTATCAGGAAACGGGGCGTGCAGGACGTGATGGTTTACCGTCAGATGCCTGGATGATGTATGGTTTGCAGGATGTCATTATGCTTAAGCAAATGATGGAGTCATCCGATGCTGATGAAACTCATAAGCGAGTAGAGCGGCATAAACTCGATGCAATGCTAGGCTTTTCAGAAATCACTACGTGTCGACGTCAATCATTATTAAATTATTTTGGTGATGATTTACCAGATCCCTGCGGAAACTGTGATACTTGTTTAAATCCTGTGGAAACCTGGGATGCATCTGTCGCCGCACAAAAAGCATTATCCTGTGTGCATCGTACAGGGCAGCGATTTGGTGTTACTTATTTAAGCGATATATTGTTAGGTAAAACTAATGAGCGAGTCGTTAATAATGGTCACGATAAATTAGGTGTGTTTGGTGTTGGTAAAGAATTAGATGCCAAGCAATGGCGTAATTTATATCGGCAATTAATAACACGTAATTTGTTAACGGTAGATATACAGGGGCACGGTAGTTTACTGCTACACGAAAGTTGTCGGCCCATCCTCAAAGGTGATGAGTCGCTGCACCTAAGAAAACAAACAATACAAACGAAATCTAAAAAGTCTAAATCGAAAATTGCTATATCTAATAATCAACTATGGGAAACATTACGTGCAACTCGAAAACGGTTATCTGAAGAATTAGGTGTGCCGCCATTTGTTGTTTTTCACGATGCAACCTTAATGGATATGATGGATCGTATGCCGCTTACGCATGAGCAAATGTCTCGCGTGAGTGGTGTTGGCGCAACTAAACTAGAAAATTATGGCGATGAATTTTTAGCGGTACTTCGTGAATATGATGATCAACAAGGCCCAGCAAGTAAAACCGATACAATAGATGAAACGTTTCAATTATTTAAGTGTGGTATGGACGCTAAAGGCATTGCTGTACATCGTGACTTAACTGAAACAACGGTGGTTAATCATTTAGCCAGGCTAATCGAACAGGGCCAACTAAAACTGGCAGATGTTATAACAATACCAGAGCAGGATATTATCACTATTCAAAACGCAATTATTGAATTAGGCGATGAAGCGAAGAAACTTAAACCTTTGTTTGAATTTCTTGATGGTTGTTTTGATTATGAAACACTACGATGTGTGAAGGCGTCAATGGATTGTGCATGATTTTAATATCGAGTGTTAATTTTTTTAACTGCATCAGGTATTTCAGAGGCCGGAACAGGTTTTGATATATAGTACCCTTGTGCATAATTACAGTCTAGTTGTGTTAAAGACTTGAAAGTTTCTTCGTCTTCAATGCCCTCAGCCACAACTGTATAACCTAAGTTATGCGATAACTGTATTATCGATTGTACTATATTGGCATCGTCATCATTAGTGCTCATATCGAATACAAACGACTTATCGATTTTAACTTCATGTACTGGCAGTTTTTTTAAATAGCTGAGAGATGAATACCCTGTACCGAAATCATCAATTGAGTATCTAATTTCAGAAAGCTTTTCATTGTTCATTAATTTGAGAGCCTGGTCAGGATTCGTCATGATTGTGCTTTCAGTTAATTCTAGCGTTATATTTTTGTATGGCACATTATGTTGCTGTGCGAGTGTTTCAAGAGTACCTGGAAATGCAGGGTCAACGAGATTTTTTGCCGAGATATTAATTGAAATATTTACACTAAGGCCTGTGGCATTCCAGTTGCTCCATTGTGAAAGTGCGCAATTTATAACCCAGTAGGTAAGGTCTTTTATAAGTCCTGAATTTTCAGCAATATAAATATACTGATCTGGCGATATATAACCTTGTTGTGGGTGGTTCCATCTTAGGAGGGCTTCTACGCTGTATGTTTCTTTACTGTTCAGGTTTATTTGTGGCTGATAATGCAGCTCTAGTTTATTGTGTTCAATGGCATCCTTAAGATCTGCCATTAAAGCAAGGCGCCAGGATGTATGTGTATCAATACTTTCGTTATAAATAGTTGCGCCATGAGCATGCTGCTTACTGTGGTACATGGCGATGTCTGCATGGCGTATTAAATCAGATTGATTTTCACCATGTTCCGGGTATAGGGCGATACCAATACTAACGCCAACATTTACTATCTGGTTACTAAGGTCGAAGGCAGGTTGCATAATGCTGGAAATTTTGTTTCCAACATTCATTGCGTGTTTTTCATCTATATCAGGTAATACAATTGCAAACTCATCACCTCCCAATCGCCCGACAGTATCACTAGCTCGTAGGACAGATGGGATGCGTTTGGCAACCTGCTTAAGTACAAGGTCACCTTCCGGATGTCCTAAGGTATCATTTATTTCTTTAAAGTTGTTCAGGTCTAAAATGAATACAGCAAGTTTTGTTTCGTTTCTACTTGAGTAATCGATGGCCTGATTTAGTTTTTCTATGACCAGTAAACGATTGGGTAGGCTCGTTAAAGGGTCGTGCATAGCTTGATGTGTAATTTGACTGTTGAGTTCTTCAAGTGAAGTAGTACGTTCTTTAACACGAGCTTCAAGTGAAGCGTTAAGTTCTTCAACATGTTTTAAAGTTTTATCTTTTGATTCAACAGCCTCTTTTAAGGTGAGTCGCATAAAATTTAATGCATTGGCTAATTCAGACATTTCATTATTACCCTTTAATGAAATGATGTGTTCAAAGTTGAATTTGGAAATCTTGTTGGATGAATTAATAAGCTTCTTTATAGGGCGAGAAATTTTTTTTCTAAAGCCAATGTAAATTCCTATGCCAATAAAGAGACCAAGTGACAGGCTGTAATAGAGATCTATAGCCAGATTATTTAATGGTTCGCTTAGACTGCGTCGTTTATCAAAGCCGATTTTAATTTCTGCTAGTTGATTATTGTCAAATATTACAGGAAAACTCAAATGTAAAATGTTTTTGTTTTTCTCTAGCGCCTGTAAAATTATGAATAAATCATCTTCTCCATACTTGCTAATGGCTTGCTCGATGAAAGTGTTAGATGTATTGAGGTGTCTGGTTAAAGTGTTTTTCTCGTTGTCGATAAAAATGCTATAAATGACTTCATTCTGGTCGGTTGTGCTGATAGCTAATTCATTTAATGAATGGTTATCATAAGTTAATAGAGCTTCGATAGAAATTCTACTTAATAATTTTCCAATGGACTGGCCTTTTTCGACTAGTTTGTTGTATGCATTTTGTTTTTGTTTTTGATATTGTAAAAAAGCGCTAGCAACTAAAGCAAGTGTAATAATACCTGCAATGATAATAATAAACTGGCGGCTTATTGATTGTGAGTGGGATTTGCTAAACATTATTTAAACTGATTTATTCCTAAATCTTCACCATAAATATCTAATATTATTTTTCTATGCTGGTTATATTCTATATCTGCTGTAGGTATTAAATCGGTTAATCTGGCAGTTTTTAGTATTGAAAGTCCAGCTGTGTTTTTACTTAAAGAACTAAGTGCAGCTTGAATATCAGTTTTTAATGCGTCATCCAGACTACCTTTTACTGCCCAGGGTAAGTGAGTTAATTGATCCGTCGAGGCTAAAAATTTCATTTTTGACACATCAATTTGTTTGCTGACAGACTTAAGTCGCAGTATAACATCACCGCTACCGGCCGCATCAGCCTGATGGTTAAATGTTGAAATAATTGCGTTGGGTGGGTTTATGGCAAATTTTTCTATGTAATCACCTTCAAATAAACCTGCTTGTTGTAACAGCCATTTAGCAGCAATGTAGCTTTGCATTGCCATTTTCCCGCCGCCAAATAATATGGTTTTATCTTTAAGGTCCTGAATTATATTGATGCCACTATCTTTGCGTACACTAATGGCACCAGCAATGGTGGAATTGCCAAATTCCTCGTTTTTTAAAATTACCTGATAGTCATACAAGGCTTTTGAAATTATATAATGGTATTGATTAAAGTGAACTATATCGTAGCGTTGTGTTTTTACACCTTGCCAGAATTGTTTGAAGTTTTTAGCAGACACCAGTTTTACATCTCTACCTAAAGCGGTGCTTAAATAGTTTGCTATAGGTGAAAAAAGCTTGAAAGTAAGCTTTGCATTTCGGCGAGGGAATACGCCTAGTATAAGCGGTTTGTTATTTGATGTGTTTGCAGCTGAATAAGCAGCTCCTGGAAATAAGCTTGTAAGTGCCAAATAACTCGAAGTCTTTATAAAACCACGTCTTTTCATCTGCCTTCTCAAATAATGTTTCAGATTTTTCACTACTGTCCCGTTAACTTGTCATTCCTGCGAAGGCAGGAATCTAGTGACGTTGAAAGGTCTGCAGACACTGGATACCTGCCTTCGCAGGTATGACGGAGTCAGTTTTTTTGATTTCATGTCTATTGCAATATGAAATCAATATATAGATTGCTATATAAGCGTATCAGCAGTCATTTCATTTTGTTAGCGGGACAGCAGTGAGATTTTTTATTTTTATTAATCGATATTATAGACTGGACCAGGCCTCATCTGCACTAAATCGATCACCATATCTTTGTTTAAATTGAATAAGTTGTTCGTGTAATTCTGACTTGTTTTTACTTTGAATGTAGTGCAGAGGGCCACCTCGAAATGGTGCGAATCCTGTACCGAAAATAATGCCAGCATCTATTAGATCATCACCTTCTACAACACCTTCACGTTTACAGGCCGCTGCTTCATTTAAGAAGCGCAAGATCATTCTGTCCTGTAGTTCCTGTAAATTACCGTAACTGGCATTTTTATCTTTCTGTGGTTTGCCTTTTGTCCAAACGTAAAATCCTTCACCTGTTTTTTTACCCAGTTTGCCATTTTCAACCATATGCTGCATTTTTTTAGGCAGGTTTAAGTTTTCTGTTCCGGCTAAAATACTCGCCACAGATTTAC
>Ga0316209_1001436_pt1 | contig 24681 bp, 15 predicted proteins | sample 6monopyrite_MG_FD_204945 | JGI IMG/M metagenome (GOLD analysis project Ga0316209, IMG submission 204945) | Microbial mat bacterial communities from mineral coupon in-situ incubated in ocean water Damariscotta River, Maine, United States -... | ecosystem: Environmental > Aquatic > Marine >...
TGTCTTGTGTCCCTGCTGTTCCGCCAGAGAAAGTGACTGTCTGTGTAGTTTCTACATAGTCGTTAGTTTCCGCCGTTCCGTTGGTGAAGGTGACATCTACGACCACATCGCCTTCCACGTTATTGTCCAGTGTAAGTGTGAACGTGAGGTCAGACCCTTCGGTGTTGGTTGCATCTCCGATGGTGACTTCTGCTGCATCATCATCGGTGATTGTGCCTGTTCCGCTATCGGTGACGACTACTTCTGAGTTGGCGTTTCCGGTACCCAGAGAGAGGTCAGCGGTAAAGTCTTCGTCTATCTCGAGTACGGTATCGTTGGTTGTACCTACGGTGATGTTTTGTGTCCCTGCTGTTCCGCCAGAGAAAGTGACTGTCTGTGTAGTTTCTACATAGTCGTTAGTTTCCGCCGTTCCGTTGGTGAAGGTGACATCTACGACCACATCGCCTTCCACGTTATTGTCGAGTGTAAGTGTGAACGTGAGGTCAGACCCTTCGGTGTTGGTTGCATCTCCGATGGTGACTTCTGCTGCATCATTGTCGGTGATTGTGCCTGTTCCGTCAGTACCAGTCGTCACCGCTGGATTTCCACTATTTATTGTAAGAGCCGCTGTAAAAGTTTCATCAATTTCAAGGACACCATCATTAGTTGTCGGAATAGTAATCTGCTGAGTAGTTGTGCTTCCACTTGTAAATGTCACCTGTTGAGACGTTCCGGTATAATCTCCCGTTTCTGCTGTTCCATTGGTGAAATCAATGTCCACGACCACAGCACCTTCAACAGCTGCGGTTAGTGAGACGTCCAGAAGGATACCTGAACCTTCCGTGTTGCTGTTGCTATTGATGTTTACTTGAGCTGCATCGTTATCATTCAATGTAGCCGATGCGGCAAGAAGAGCAGGCGTTGACGTGAGCGTAACACCACTAGACTGGTTTGTAAGTGTTCCTGTTATTGTTTCTTGGACTTCTAACAGGGCATCATCAAATACGGCCAATGTCAAAGTTTGATTGTTTTCCACGCCTGACGCACCTGAAGGGATGCTGACGTTTCGTGTACCGAGTCCTCCCGTGATGTCGGTGGTTTCTGCATTACCGGATAGGGCAACATCCACAGTAATAGGTGAACCAGAGGTGTTGAAATAATTAGTACCTGCTCCGTCGGTGAGCTGAATTCTATAAGTGATATCTGCCGGTCCATCTTCATCCCCATCCTGAGTTTTCACTATTTCCAACACGGCATTGTCATCAATTGTGGCCACATCATTGTCAATGACGATGGTCACAGGTACGGAGGCATGACCTCCTGTAGAGATGGTTGCGGTTAAAGATTCGATTTCCACATTGGTATCCACGGTAGCATCCAAATCAATTGTGGTTGTAGATTGTGTGTTAGGAATAGAAATAGTTGCAGGGAAAGTTGTTGAAAAATCTGCCTGTTCGGCAGAATTAGAATAGGCCACACTGGCTGTGAAAGCTGAACCTGTGGCATTGATCAGGGTATTTCCACTTCCCGTGTTGTCATCGGTAAGTATTACATCGTACATCACATTGTCAGTGCCTTCAATACCATTTTGTGTGGTGACGATTCTGAGGTGTACATTGTCATCATCGTCATCGATTACAGTAGCGTCAGCAAAAGTGGTTGTGCCGAGAATGGCTCCAGCAGGATTTGACATTGGGTTGGAAATGGTCGCTCGAACGATTTCATCTTCTTCGATTAATAAATCATCAATTACGGCTAAAGTCACTTGGGTATTACCTGTTCCATTTGCAATGGTGACGGGCGAAAGTGAAGCATAGGTTGTACTAAAATCCGCTTGCGTTGCATCGGGATTTGCTGTAAAAGCGATATCAACTGTAATGTCATTGCCAGAAGCATTTGTCAAATCAAGCCCTCCAGCATCTACCAATTTCACGTTGAAGATGACATCCTGAACGCCTTCTTCTCCATCTTGTACTTTTTCGATGATCACCCGCACAACCGATCCATCATCATTGTCAAGGATGGTTGCGTCATCATCTCCATTTGTGCTGCTGACGGTTACGCCAGTCGTGGGATTGCCAAGTGCTGCATTGAGTAGTTCGTCTCCTTCGATAAGTGCATCGTCTTCTACTACGAGATCGATCAATGCTGAAAGCTGTCCGTTGGGAATGCTTACGCTTGGAGGGAAAGAGGCAGGATTTAAATCTGCAGCTACAGCTTCCGCTGCTCCGGTAAAGTCTAGGTCTGCGGTGATTGGTCCGCCTGTCTGATTGGTATTGGCTACTCCTGAACTAACATCGACGAGACTTACAGTGTACTGTACATTCACAGGCCCTGTCTCATCTCCATTCTGTGTAGTGAAAATTTCCAATTCCACATCGTCATTAATGGTGGCATTGGCTACATCTTGGCCAAGCACCGGAGTGATGGTGCCATCTATATGAGCTGGGTTTGTAATGGTCGCCGTGAGGATATCAAATTCAACAATCACATCCACAACAGGATCGAAAGTAATTGCCTGATTGCCTGAACCATCAGGAATGCTGAAATTGGTAGAGGCTGAGAATGGGTCTCCCGTAAAGTCTGCCGTAGTTGCTCCCGTAGTAGTTGAATAGCCAATGTTTCCCGTGAAAGGATTCCCTGTACCATTGGATAAATCCGTGCCAGCCCCATCAGTCAGCTTCACAGAGTATCCAATATCATTTCCACCTTCTACTCCGTTTTGAGTGGTCACCACTTCTATGGTGGCATTGGGTGCGTCATTGTCTATTACGTCTGCAGCTACCACTGTGGCATCTACGCTAACGACCACTCCTCCAGTCGCAGAAGCTCCGGAGAGTTGAGCTGTAATCCCCTCTTGTAATTCGATGATCGTATCATCAAAAACTGTTTTAGCTCGGTTTCTGAAGCTGCTATTGTTTGATACATCAACGGTCTGACTATTCAAGTTGCTAAAATCTGCTGCTAAAGCCGTACCTGCTGAATAAGTGATGGTACAGCTAATATTAGCACCTGTTTGATTGGTCAGCACTGCACCGGAAGAGTTGGTGTCATGTAATGTGATAGTGTATCGCAACGAAAGGCCATCTTCCGTACCATTACGATTTTTGGTCAGTACCATGACTACATTGTCATCATCGTCATCCGTAATGGTGCCAGTGGCCACATCATTTCCTGCGTCAATGCCGTATCCTGTTCCTGTGGCTATTGTCAAGATGAGTGTTTCATCTTCTTCGATATTGCTATCATCATTGGGTGTGACCGTGGTGGTTGCAGAGGAGGTTCCAGCTGTGAATACAATTGTTCCTGTGGTGTTGTTGAAAGATGCCGCACCTGATTCAGTTCCAATGTCAGTAGTGAATTGTGCTGAGCCACTTACATCAAAATTTACTGTAAGGCTCGATTCAACATTTCCATTGACCGAGGTGAAGGTATATACCAAATCAGTTCCACCATCCTCAGCCACGGATGCTGGTGAGACACTAACCTGAATAAGCGGCAGGATGGTGACATTCACCTGATCGTTGGTCGTACAGGCACCATTGTCAACTGTCCATGTGAAAATGTAGTCACCTGGTATTAGGTTGTTAATTGTGCTTGTCGCCGAATTAGCGGAGACAATGTTAGGCGAAGCAGCAGTAGGTTTGGTATCGACTGTCCAAGTACCCGCATCTGATCCTACAAATTCGCTATTGTCAGCAGCCATGGTTATAGATGTGCCTGCTACTGATTGGTCAGGACCGGCATTGGCTTGCGATACATTGGTCAATACGGTTATTGTTTCTGATGCTACACTTGGTGTACAGCTGCCATTTGAGATTGTCCAACTCAAACCGTAAGTTCCTGGTATCACACCTGTTATGGTGGTGGTTGGATTGGTATTGTCTGCAAAAGAGATGGTTGTTGGCCCACTGTCCTGTGTCCAAAGACCTGTTCCCGCAGTGGGTGTATTGCCTGCTAATGAAATAGTCTCAAATTGGCAAAAACTGAGGTTGGTCGTTGGAGTGGACGTGGTTGGAAGATCAGAGACATTTACCGTGACTTCATTGAATTCGATACAGGGATTTCCAGGAGTAGTAGCATTGCTGGTTGCTGTCCATCTGAAAACATAGACGCCTTCAATCAATCCAGTGATGGTTGTGATTTCTGAACCCGGTGTTGAAATGGTTGGGGTGTTGGGGCCGCTTTCTGTTGTCCACAGCCCTGAGCCTATGGAGATGGCATTACCCGCCATGGTTGCAGAGGTCATGTTGCAAAGAGCCTGATCTGATCCCGCATCAGGTGTAGTGGGTGCCAGATTAGCAACAGTAATGGTCACTGAACTCACACTTGGTGCGCAAATAACGCCGTTGGTAATTGTCCAATCAAAAATGTATGTCCCTGGCTCGACCAACGTTACGGTAGCAGCTGGGTCTATTAACGATGAAAATACAGGGGCAGTAGAACTGCCAGGTTGGGTGTTGACAGACCAGGTACCTACTCCGATGGTGGGGGTATTGGCAGCCAATTGTACATCTGGCGGGCAAACATTCGTCTGGTCAGGGCCTGCATTGGAAGTGGTTGGATTCTGCGCATTTTCTACCCTTAGTACATCACTAAAAGTACAGTTGCCATTGGTGACTACCCATTGGAATACATAAACACCAAAACCCGGATTGTCATACGTGGTACTAGCAAGCGAAGAATTAGCAAAAGAACCACCAGCTGGTCCAGAAAGCACCGACCATTGTCCTGTGCCTGTCACGATGGTATTGGCACTCAAATTAACCGAAGCGGCCTCACAGAGCTCTTGATCAGAGCCGGCCGTTGGACTGCTACCGAATCCATCGACTTGAATGGTCACCTGATCTGCGCTCGCACCACAAACGGCTAAAGGATTATCCAAGGAGTACTCGAACACATAGGTGTTGGTAAAACTCAACCCTTCCACATTCACGGTATTGGTAGCTGTAGGGGTGAGAGTTACGGCTGGGCCTGATATTTTGGACCAAGTACCTACGCTGTTGGCATTTCCTACCAGCACGGTTGTAGTCACGTCACATAAATCCTGATCTGGACCGGCATTTGCCGCCTCTGAAACATCTATAACTACATCGTCTGAAGTGACTGGGCATAGCTGAGTTCCGTAGGAAGTCCATGTGAAAGTGTATGATCCTGTGATGAGGCCTGTGACTGTGGTGGTTGGATTTGTTTCATCCACAATGTTCGGTGTGTTTGGAGAAGATCCAGTCAATGACCAAATTCCTGAGCCATTTGCTATCGTGTTTCCAGTCAAAGTCGCAGTAGTTCCGCACACTTCCTGAGCTGCACCTGCATCCGCTACGGTAGCAGGGATACCTCCCACCGTGATCTTTACAACATCAGCAGCCGTGGGACAGATGCCGCTGGCTATTCGCCATTCGAACGTATAAACACCTTCCTGAAGACCTGAAATCAAAGTTGTCGGATCATTTGCATTGGTAATGGTGAACCCGGCCGGGCCTGTAAGTTGTGTCCAAGTGCCAGTGCCAATAGCTGGTGTATTTCCAGCAAGATTGGTGCTTGTGCCACAAAGGTCAATGTCTGTGCCTGCATTAGGAGCGGTCACATTTGCAGAAATGGAAAGTGCAACTTGATCAGTGCTGGTTGTGCATCCTCCTACGCCACTTGTTTCCCATTGGAAAACGTAATCACCGTCAGATAGTCCAGTGACGCTAGTATTGAACAGGGTGTTGTTAGTAAAAGTAGCCGCCGGACCACTTATTTTTGTCCATAGTCCAGTGCCAGCTACGGGATCAGCACCTGATAGGGTAGTGGAAGTTGTGCCTCCGGCCAGACATTGATCAGGACCAGCGTCTGATGGCACTGCACCTATATCGGTATTGGTGGTTAGGACAACAGCACTGGCACTAGAGCTTACATCACAATTCAATGAAATCGTCCATGTGAAATTGTATGCCGTACTTGCTGCGAACCCTGTAACCTTTGTGTTCGGGTCGGTATCATCTTCAAAAACAATTCCAGCACTCGGCGAGACGGTCCATTTACCTGACTCTAATCCTATGATTGGCGTGTTGGCCTGCATTGTGAATTCAGAATTTGTACATATTGATTGGCTTGAACCTGCATTTGAAGTGGTCAGAACTGCACTGGATACGAAAATAGAAACGGTAGATTCTGTGGCATCACAATCCGCTCCTGCTGAGATTACCCACTTGAAAATGTACTCTCCATCCGTTAGGCCACTAATTCCTGTTGTATTTAGAAGCGTGTTTGCGATGACCGCCGTATTTGGGCCACTTACCTGTGACCATTGACCAACTCCCACGAAGGGATCATTTCCCGCAAGTGCCGTAGCTACAACATTACAGGCCAGAATCTGAGATGTACCAGCATTGGAGGCTGTGGGATCCTTGGCTACTACTATATTAATATCGTCGAAGGCATTGGGACAATCCAAAGAATTGTTGGAGAGGGTTCTGAATCGAACCACATAGGTGCCGAACGTATTCAATCCTCCAATTGTCACTACCCCGCCCGACGTGCTGACATAGCCCGTAGTGCTTGGTCCACTGATGATAGACCATTGGGTTACATTACCACCAGACGCAACATAATTGACATCAATGCTGGTGTCACCACAAGGTACTTGTATGAAATCATTGCCACTTTCTACATTAATTGTGGGTGGTGATGTGACAGAGACTTCATAAATTTCTGCTGCTGTACATGATGCAGATGCTGGACTGGTGATCGTGTAGGTGAATTCATACGTGCTGGATCCATCCATTCCCGTGATGGTTGTGGAAGAAGAGGTTGGATTGACGATGGTCGCTCCTCCCGGCCCTGCTGTTTGAATCCATTGAACGGTTTCTCCTGCAAAACTTGGTAAGGTTCCCGTCAGAGTAGTCTCGGTGCGGCCGTCACAGAATGCCTGTCGGATGGTGCCTGAGATTGTTCCTGTCACATCTTGCGTAGCGGCGGGTACTGTTACGGTCATCGTGTCACTACCTGTGGCACATGCTCCTGACACATCCCAACGGAAGGTGTATGTTCCTTCAATCAGATTTGAAATGTCGGCTGCATTATCATTTATATCAGAGAAAATCGGGGTACTTGGCCCATTTACTGTTGTCCATGTACCGAGTTGGCCTCCTGTCCCATCACCTCCCAGACTCCCGGCAAGCGTGGTGCTGTGGGTGGATGTATAGCAATTGTCCAATGTCTGATCACTACCAGCGGTAACCGGGGTTTGTCCACCAAGATTGGTGACGGTCACATCATCTGAATCAGAACAATTTACTCCAGTAATCGTCCATCGCAAGGTGGCTGTACCAAAACTATTGGTGCCAATGGTGAGTGAGGAGGTAGGGCTGGTCGTGTCATCAATGGTGATACCAGCTGCCCCTCCGATTATTGACCAAGTGCCTGTTTCGCCTCCGGCAGGAGAATTGGCCGCCAGACTTACAGCATCTCCAGGACAGTGAATGCCTAAATCTGTTCCTGCATCGGCGAAGGTCATGGTATATATTTGATAATCGACATCATCGGTCACCAAGTTGCCATCATCGCATGTGGCAGTTAGCCGAAAGGTGAGGGTTTGTCCGCCTACATTTTCGATACCTGTAACGGTAGTGGTCAGCGAATTAGGATTTGTAATAAATACAGATGGCCCAGCTACCTGAGACCAAACGGCATTGACATTGATCAATCCCTGTTCCTGTCCAATGAGGGTGAGTACATCGTTGGCACAAATCTGTTGATCGATGTTGGCATTGACAGTACAGTTTTGGGCATTGGACTGAACCGACACAAACAGTACTGCTGCTGCGGCCAGAGCGATTTTGAATAACTTTCTCATTTCTTTCTTTTACGAGTATGTTTGAAGGATTCCGAAGTGGATTCCGTTTCGTGTAGGAGATAAGGGTTAGATGAAAAGTTAGGTTGGTTAGGCTATCCTCTCATATTCATAAATTTGAACGATTCATTCAAATTCATTATCGCAATGATATACCATTTATTGGGTATTTTATATCAGCAAAAACACTTAAATTTCACTGTAGGTGTTTTGTGCAAATTGCTTTGCACGTTTGATAGGTTAGGCCACTTGTCGGGATGTAGAGTATGCCCGTGCGGATAGTTCGAGATTGAAAATGTCTCGGAAATCTTTCCCCATTTCTCTCATGAGATGATCATCCTCTTTGTAAAACCAAATCAGGTTCGTATTCATCCCATCAAGGGAAAGTTGTTTTACTCGCCGAAACAATTGCAAAACGGCTTGTACGGCTTTGGGATCAATCAGGTCGTATTTCATGTGCAGGGTCAATTGTTCTTTTGTCCATATCCAAGTAGGTGTCGAGTGAATTATGTAGCTCGTCATAGAAATACTGATCTTGATCATCACAATCCTGACTTCTGATAAGCAGATACTCCAAATTAGGAAGCAGTTGAAAAGACGGACAGGAGCTTTTTGATTTCATAATAATGGGCTGCTTCATGTCCACTTTTGCTCCAGAGAGTAGGGTAGTCATGTTTGGTTGTAGTACGTGCTGCATAGGGTCGATTAGAAAAGTGTACGGCAAATGTCATCGACTATCTAAAAATTGACAATTGGTCATAAGACCTAAAATTGGTAGTAGGTATTTTTTTTCTCAGTTTCGAGTTTAAAGTTTGTCCACGCATGATTATGGTTGACATAAATTGTCAACTATCAACGTCATCGCGAGCGCAGCGATCCCCATTTTAGTCAGCAAATGAGGATTGCTTCTATCATTTATCCCTCGAAATAGTGGTACTATCATTGTTTTGCGTAAGATCAGTTGGAGAAGTTAAAAACTAGAAACCCAACTTTGGACTAGAAACCCGAAACTCAGAACTACTTTCCTGTAAAGAACTCAACCGATTTCAAATTTTCATTGCCCAGCAGATCCACGGCCTTGATGATTAGTTTGTATTTTTTGTTTTTTTCAAATCCTTTAACAGCCCCGGCGTAGGTTTTGAAATCGCTATCATTTATCTGATAGTAGATATTGGACAGTCCCACATGTCGATCTGTTGCGGCCAGATAGAGGATGACATTGGTGGCGTACACATTCAAGTCTTCCTTTTGATTATAAGGTGCTGAGCTGAAGTTGAAAAAGATGGAGGGCTTTTCATGGTCAGAAAACAAAAAGAAGTCGGCGACATTTCGGTTGTTCACATTGTCATAACCATAATAGCTGATGGAATGAAAACCTGCCGATGGAATCTCAAATGGTTTGCTAAATGTGGTTTCTTCTTTGGTGTTGTCCACACTATATGTGACTTTCTGAATTCCCGACTCAGGATCGATACCTTTCAGTTTTATCTTGGTCGTTGGACTGATGAAAAGTGTATCTCTAGAACGGACTGATTTTCCAACAACGGAAAACGATATGTCCGGGCCTGTCAGATCCACATACACTTTGCTGACATTGTGCTTGAATTCTTCAGGGCCTGATTCGGTCAGGTGGCTTTGTGTTTTGTTGGATAAATTGTCTACAGAATAGTAGCGTACGGAGTGAACGCCCGAGACACTCGGTAGGTAAAAGGGTTGCTCGTAAACCGAGAAAGGTTTCTTGTTCACACTGTACATGATTTCTTTCACGCCCACTTTGTTGTCTACAGCGGTTAGTTTGAGTTTCGTGCGCCCTGAAAAGTAAATTTGATCATTGGCGATGAACCGATCACCCAGCACATCTGCCGCCATGATTGGGGCTGTTTTGTCAAAATAGAACGTAAATTCCTTGATAGATTCCTTGTTATCTACCTGATCCACAGAGTAGTAGTGGAGTGTATGCTCGCCCTCATCCAGGCTGGAAAAGTTGATGTTTTTGCCAGCGTACAATTTGTATTCTCCATCGTCGAAATTATAATAGGTCTTTGCCACGCCGGAAAGATTATCTTGCGAAGTGAAATACATGGTCGACGTTTTCGCAATGATGTATTCCTTGGCCAGACCATTGATATTGTGAAACGTGGTGGGCGATTGAATGTCCACGGTGAATTTTTTCTCCTTGATTTTTTCACTGTTGCCTACTTTGTCCACACTGTAATAGGCAATGGAATAATCACCTTCAGTAGCAAAGGTCAATTCTTTCGTAAATGTTTTGAAATCTCCATTATTTATTTGGGTATAAATTTGATCCACTCCAGACTGCTGATCAGCGGCATCAAAATTCGCCAAAAGACCTACACCATAATAGAGCTTTTCATTGGTGAGTTTTTTTGGTGAGTTGCTGAAGGTGAGTGTGGAGATGGGTGATTTGCCGTCGGCATAGACTTCCATCAAAATCTCGGTTTGTGGTGAAACGAGTTTCATCGTTTCTGCATCTACTGCATGGCGGGTTCGGATGTAGTTGACCCCTTCTGTATCCAGATATAGGGGGTTGGTGTACTTTGCCTGTTTTTTGCTTTTCAGCAAAGTGCCAGCATCGTCGGGTGAGGAGGCAATTCGCAGGTACACCGGTAGTGCCCTGTTCCAATAAATTTTGCCATCTTCGGAAATGTGGCTTTTTGGTTTATGCCCTTGCTGCGCAAAGGCTGAAGTCAGCGCGGATACGATAAAACAAAAGGTAATAAGATTTTTCATGTGTTGTTGATTTGCCACAGTCTATCCCGACTTTTCGGGAAATGCGCATTCCAAAAAAGGGTCGGGACAAGTGTGTTATGTTTTTTACATTCAGGTTAGATATAGGTTACTCAATTGTCAGTTGGTTACAGGTCAACTGGCCAAAAGTTCAGAACCCTGCTTTTTCTCTTCGGTTTGTCCAAGGACTTTTTCCTTCAACAACTCAATGCTGAACTGACTTCCTTGTCCCTTCGTACTGGTCACTCGTATGATTCCATTATTGAGTTTAATAAGTTCCTTGCTCAGGGCAAGCCCAATGCCCGTTCCTTCTTCGTTGTTGGTCCCCACACTCGATAGATTCACCTGATTGGTCAACAGATCAGCCATTTGCTCCTCACTCATTCCTACGCCATGATCGGTGATGGTTACCACTAATTTGTCTGCAGTACTTTCTGAGTGAATGTCGATTGTACCTTTTGCATGAGAGAATTTCACTGCATTAGTCAGGATGTTTCTGAGAATTACGTTGAGCATTTCTCTGTCGGCCCGTACCACAGCATTTTCATTGACCACATTTTCAAAAGAGAGATCTTTCTTTTCAGCCATGCCGTCTAGCAATTCGATTGACTCGTCAAGCAATTCTTTGATGGCGATGGGTTCTAAGTTTGGTGTGAGTCCACCCATTTGGGTGCGTGCCCAATAGAGTAGATTGTTCAGTAGGTTGCCGGTGCTATCCGCCTGACGTTTGATCATGCTGACCATTTTTTTGGATTTCTCCGTATCCATATTTCCATTGGACATGGCATCCAGCGTAGTACGGAAACCCACAAAGGGATTCTTCAGATCGTGCGAGATGATGGAGAAGAGTTTGGTCTTGATGGCGTTCAAATCTTCCAATTCGGTTTTTTGTATAGAAATTTCTGTGTTGCTGATTTCCAGGGCTTTACGCATTCGTTGGGTGCGGAGATATATAAAAATAATGTACCAGATAAATCCCAAAAGGCCGATGATGATCAGTAGGCTGAAATTACGAACGGTGTTGGATTTTTCTATAACGGCCTGATCTTCCTTGATCTGCAAATCCTTTATCAGGCTTTCTTGTTGGAGCAGTTCGTACTCTAGTTGCTTTCTGTTGAGCGAGGCGAAATAAGCCCGATTGAGTGAATCATATTCTCCGAGTTTTTGATCATACGATGTGTTGTCTAGTTTCAGTCTGGAGAGTTCCATTTGCTTGGTTTCGAGCAACTGTTCGTTTTGTTTGTTTTTCTCTAAGGCAATCTGAGCGGTGAGTTTTTCTTCCTTTATATCAGACATCAACTCAGATACCTCTTCCTTTTGGATCATCTCATGGAACGTGCGATACAGTTCGAAATAATATTGTGATTGCTCAATGTCTCCACCTTTTTCATAGGTTTCAGAGAGCATGCCATAGCAGCTTCGCATTTGTACGGGATCATTCATTTCTCTGGCCAGGTCTAGGGCTTCTTTGAGTCCCGTGGCAGATTCGTCGTACCGGCTCAGATTATTGAGTACTACGGAGATGTTGATCAGTGCTGAGATGATGCCGACTTTTTCTTTGACGGATCGGCGGGCAGCCAACGTCTTCTGAAAGTGGTCGTAGGATTGCTGATACTTGCCTATGTCAGAATAGAGCATCCCCAGATTATTATTAATCATGGCCGTACCATTTTCATTGGCCACCGCATCATTAAGCTCTAGCGATTTTTCGTAATGGTCGATGGCCTTTTGATACTGATTGTGTTCCCAATAAATAAACGCCGTTTCGTTCAAGTGTCTGGATGCCTCCTTGATGTTGTCGTTTTGGTTTAGGTCAATTTCATAATTTGCCAGATGCTTTACTACCAAGGCTGAGTCGTGCTCCGATAAGGGCTGTGCCTGACCGAATGTCGAGATGGCCAAGACCAATGTGAACAGGCTGGCAAGTGCTTTCAAAGAAGGCTGTGTGATCGGTTGCGGATTCAAATGTTATTGATTCTTTGGTAAATGTAAATTTGTTTTGTCTTATTCACGAATTTTCATAAACTCAAAGTTGATGAATAAAATCAGTGATAGAAGTTAGGAAAAGAAAATGGGTCAAATCAGATCAGCTCATGCTTGTAGGCATACTTGATGAGCCCAACGACGTTTTTAGCTCCGGATTTCTCTAACAAACTTCTTCGATGAGCGTCCACCGTACGCACACTTACAAAGAGAATATCGGCAATTTCTCGGTTACTTTTTTCATCCACTATAAGTTTCAGCACCTCCAATTCTCGTTCGGTGATTTCACCAAATGTTTTTTTAAGTTTTTCACTTTTTGAGAAAGAATCCATTACTGTAGAGGTGATTTCATCGCTATAATAGCGTTTTCCAGTGCTCACCGCATCTAATGCATCCAAGACTATTTCCTTTGGTGAATCTTTTAAGATGTAGCCTGTGGCCCCCGCCTTCAGCATGCTTTTTATTTGTTCTTCATTTTTTTCTACCGTTAGGCACAGTACTTTCATGTTTGGATATTTTTGACTGATATGAGTCGTACACTCGATACCATCCATCACGGGCATGTTGATGTCCATCATCACTAGATTGACCAGATTATTTTCTATGAATCTTAGTGCCTCTTCACCATTCTTGCATTCACCAATGATGGTGTACTCTTGGCTATTTGCTAACAGCATTCCAAGCCCTGCACGTACGAGTTCGTGATCATCTACAAGGAGTATGCTGAGTTTTGGATTCATAGATTAGGTATAAGCGTTTTATTAACCATACAAATTTAGTTACTTCCACATGAATGCCAAGCTATTAATGATCAGCTCCGACCATACAAATAGTAGACATTTCAGATTGATTTTGATCGCCGTTCAACACATCCTCCTACTTCAATTACCGATTTCACAACTTTGATGGTAGCATTGCGTACCCTACTATCAATTTGACCTAACAAATGACCAAAAAATTCTACCCAGCCCTGCTCATGCTTGCCATGAGCTTCTTCTCGTTTGCCCAACCAAAACAATTTTCTTCCTCTGAAATTTATCAAAAGCTAAAGAAACTCAATGTCCTTGGGACGGTACTGTATGTCGCCGCTCACCCAGACGATGAAAACACAAGCTTAATTGGCTACTATTCCAATGAAGAAATGTATCGAACGGCTTATCTGTCGGCCACACGTGGAGATGGAGGGCAAAATTTGATTGGCCCTGAGATCAGAGAGCAATTGGGAATCATCAGGACTCAGGAACTGCTTGCCGCTCGTCGAAATGATGGAAGTGAACAATTTTTCACACGAGCCAATGATTTCGGCTATTCCAAGCACCCAGATGAGACGTTCAATATGTGGGGACACGATGAGATATTGGCCGATTTTGTTTGGACCATTCGAAAATTCAGGCCAGATGTGATGATCACTCGATTCAACATTGCCCCAGGCAAAACACATGGGCATCACACCGCATCAGCCATGTTGGCCAAAGAGGCGTACAAACTAGCCGGAGACAAAAACGCTTTTCCGGAACAGCTGGAATTAGTCGATGTGTGGCAGCCCAAACGTTTGTATTGGAACGCGAGCCCATGGTATTATCGGAGGACAGGTCAGCAATTGGACACGACCGGATTAGCCAAAATCAATATTGGGAAATACAATCCTGTTTTGGGTAAATCGTATTCAGAGATTTCGGCAATCAGCCGAAGCATGCACAAGAGCCAGGGTTTCGGTTCGACTGGCAGTCGAGGCGATAGCTGGGAATACTTAATTCAATGGGATGGGGATGAGAGTAGTGATCCGTTTGCGGGTGTGGAGACCTCATGGAGTCGTGTGAACGGAGGTGAGGATATTGGCAAATTGGTAAGGCAGTCGATCAAGGGTTATGATCCAATTGAGTCTTGGATAACCGTGGGGTATTTGATTCAAATACGGGAAAAAATTTCAACGATTGAGGATGTTTTTTGGAGAAAAATAAAACTGAAGGAAGTTGATGAATTGATTTTAGCACTTACTGGTACTTATCTGGAAATTCGAGCTGATGACTTTGCATACGTACTGGGTGATTCTATTGAGCTGACACTAGAAGCAACAAACAGAAGTGACAATTTGATTTTTTTGGAGAATGTTGATTTCAGCTCATTTGGAGAACAGCCTTTAGCTTTGGAACGATTGAATACTAATGAGCCGTTTAGTAAAAAATTCAAGTTCCAGTTGCCAAAGGATTTGGCCCATTCGCAACATTACTGGTTGGAGGAGAAGGGCATACTGGGGAGATATCAGGTAAGCGATCAAGTGCTAATTGGCACACCAGAGAATGCGCCTGCTCTGTTAGCTACAATCAATCTGAGCTTCAGAGGGCAGAAATTGGCGATTGAAGTACCGATTGTTTTCAAACGAAATGATCCTGTTGATGGTGAAGTTTACAGACCCATTGAAATACAGCCAGTTGTTATGGCGAATGTCGAAAGTGCATCGCTTATTTTTTCAGATGCAGAGGCAAAGTCGGTTAATGTTAGGGTTATTGCGGGCAGAAATAGTGTTAAGGGTGATTTGACTTTAGATATACCCAATGGCTGGAAGTCTTTTCCCTTGAGTCAACCTATCCACCTCGAAAAGAAAGGGGAGGAGCAAGTTTTTGTGTTTGATGTCACACCTCCAACCACCGCTTCGGAAGGAGTGATTTCGGCCTCCGCGACAGTCAATGGCGAAAAGTTCAATAGGGGTCGGGTGCTAATTGAGTACGACCATATTCCTACGCAAACACTTTTTCCAAACGGAGGAACACGAGTGGTAAAACTGAACCTGAAGAAAAAAGGAGAAAACATCGGCTATATCATGGGTGCGGGTGATGATATACCGAATAATCTTGAGCAGATAGGGTATGATGTTACTTTACTGGAAAAAGATGACGTCAATGTTTCCAATCTCGCACAGTACGATGCGGTAATTCTGGGTGTGCGGGCTTTCAATACCGTGGATTGGTTGGCGTATAAAAATGCTGAGCTTTTCGAGTATGTAAAGAACGGAGGAAACATGATTGTTCAGTTCAACACAAGTCATCGTCTCGTCACTCAGGATATTGCACCATTTCCATTAAAATTGTCCAGAGATCGAGTGGCCGTAGAGGAAGCTGAGGTACGTCTTTTAGCCGTTGAGCATGATGTATTAAACCAGCCCAATAAAATCACATCTGATGATTTTGACAATTGGGTACAAGAGCGGGGGTTGTATTTTCCAGGCGAATGGTCCGATGATTTCACACCAATATTAAGCAGTAACGATCCACAGGAAGACCCTAGAAACGGGGGCTTGCTTGTGGCCAAATATGGCGAAGGATATTATGTCTATTCGGGTTATTCTTGGTTTAGGCAATTGCCAGCAGGGGTGTCTGGCGCCTATAGACTATTTACAAATCTTATTTCATTAGGTCAATGACAGAACTAATTACAGAAGCGGGTATCGGAAAACCACCCGTGTTTAAGAAATGGAGAAATCTCTATTTATTTGTGGTTGTCAATTTTGCCACACTTGTTTTCTTATTTCATCTTTTTAGTACTTCATATAAATGAATTGGATTGATTTGACCGTCCTATTCGGGACGCTACTTTTTATAGTCGCCTATGGCGTCTGGAAAACCAGAAAACAAAAAGATATAGAAGGTTACTTGCTTGGCGATCATTCGATGAAATGGGGAACTATCGGTTTATCCGTGATGGCCACTCAGGCCAGTGCAATCACCTTCCTTTCTACCCCTGGTCAGGCCTATGAAAGTGGGATGGGATTTGTGCAGAATTATTTCGGACTGCCGATTGCGCTGATTGTAGTATCGGCTGTTTTCATTCCTATTTATTACAAGCTCAGAGTCTTTACGGCCTACGAATTTTTAGAGAATCGCTTCGATCTGAAGACCCGATTTCTTGGCGCATTTCTATTCTTGATCCAACGCGGTTTGGCTGCTGGAATCACCATCTATGCACCGTCCATTATTCTCTCAACCATACTGGGTTGGAATCTCACGCTGACTATTTTTGTCACCGGTCTTCTGGTGATTATTTACACGGTATCTGGAGGTACAAAAGCCGTTTCTATCACGCAGAAACAACAAATGATGGTCATTATGGGAGGAATGTTTGTGGCCTTCTTTATGATTCTTGGCTACATAAGTGACCATGTAGAAATTGGAGAGGCAGTTCAAATAGCAGGCGCACTGGAAAAACTAAATGCCGTTGATTGGAGCTTTGATTTCTCCAAAAGATACACAGTATGGTCGGGTATTTTGGGCGGATTTTTCCTATCTCTTTCTTATTTTGGTACGGATCAATCTCAGGTGCAAAGGTACCTCGGTGGAAAGAATGCAGCGGAGAGTCGAATGGGGCTGATGTTCAATGCGGTATTGAAAATCCCGATGCAGTTTTTCATTCTCTTTCTGGGGGTGATGGTGTATGTTTTTTACATCTTCAACCAAGCACCCGTTCATTTCAAAGAGGCCTCTCTGGAGGTCGTGCGAAATTCAGAGAATGCCAAAGAATTGATCGTTATGGAAAAGCGATATGATGAGCTGCTCGATGATCGAATCGTGCAAGCCAAAGCATTTGCGAATGAAGAGACTGGGAGTAAGGAGAGACTCCAGCAAGTAGATGCCGCTATTGTATCTGTTCGTGGAGAGGTCAAGGACTTGATCACTAAAACGGACGACACAATCACGACTAAGGATTCAGATTACGTTTTCCTTACGTTCATTGTGACCTACCTCCCACATGGGCTTATTGGTTTGCTAATTGCCGTGATTCTCTCCGCGGCTATGTCTTCTACTTCGTCAGAATTGAATGCGCTCGCGTCCACTACTTCTGTGGATATTTATAAACGATTGATCAAGAAGGATGGATCTGATTTGCACTACCTAAACAGCTCAAAACTCATGACTTTTGGGTGGGGAGCCTTAGCTATTTTGTTTGCTGTTTTGGCCAAGAATTCTGAAAATCTAATTGAGGCCGTGAATATTATTGGCTCGTTGTTTTATGGGACAGTACTCGGCATTTTTCTTGTTGCCTTCTTCTTCAGATATGTCAAAGGAACGGCTGTTTTTTATGCAGCTATTTTGGCTGAAACCTTGGTGATTGTTGGCTTCTCTCTACCAGATGAGATTCTCGACATTGGCTACCTATGGTACAATCTCATTGGTGCTGCATTGACTATCTTTTTTGGGTTGCTTTTCCAAGCAATTGGCGTTGGTCGAAATTCGACCTGAGTTTATTCAATCAGTCCTTCTTCTCGCATGATTTTGACAGCCAATTGAACATCTGACTCATACTTGCTCCTGGGAAAAGGAAGTGTGATAATTCGTTTTTTCATTTTTCCTTTCGCATCCTGAAATTTAATTTCAAATAGTGCAGAAGTGAGGTCTTGCACCTCTTTGACAAACTTCACTTCTGTGATTTTCTTCCGCTCGATGATCGGATGCACAGAATGGTTCAACCCCTTGATGACCGCATAGATTAAATATGCGCCAATGACCGCAAACATTCCTGCCCAAAGTGCCTCACCTTGCATGTAATTGAAGTAGGCAAAATAGAAAATAAAAATAGAGAGGGCAGCAAAGAACAGCAGAATGCGCCTCATTCTACCCTCGATAGCAATGTCTCCGATTAGCCCCATGAACCCACGACGGGTGAAGACAATTTTGTCTTTCATCACATGGCAGTAGCCAGTTTTAGTAAGAAATTTTTTGGAAGACTCCATACCATTATGCTACCTCAAGGTACTTTTTTTACAATGAAGAAACAAAAAATGGGTTTACCTGTGAAGCACCTGATAGGTGTGTCTGGTCTTTTGAAGCAACAAAATTTCATTCATTTCAGGGAGCTCATTCAAAGCATCTTCGGTATAATTCTTTACCGTAATCAGCTTGAGTGGGTGATTGTAGGTTATGTCGAAATCGTGAGATAGTGCGTCCAAAATCGGATCAAGTTTATGAGGCTTATTGTCCATGCAGAAGGAAAACGTCACGGCAGAGTTCTGCATCAAATTAATTTTGACATTACGTTTTTCGAGCGTACTTAGGATAATTGATAATCGTTTTTCGTCCATAAAGCTATGGTCCTTCACTTCGAAGGTGAACAGCAATTGATTCTCCTTGAAGATAAAAACAGGGAGATCTTTGATGGAATTCTCCAGTCCAATATGAGTACCCTTTTCATCATGGTCTACAAATGAACGAACGATGAGCGGAATACTCTTTTGTGCGAGTGGTTTCAATGTTTTCGGATGAATGACCTTTGCTCCATAGTAGGTCATTTCTATGACTTCCTGATAGGAGAGCTGCGCAAACTGTTTTGCCTCTGGTCTCAATTTAGGATCTGCATTTAAAATACCCGGGACATCTTTCCAAACCGTGAAATTTTGCGCATCCAGACAATAGGCCAGAATAGCCCCGGTAAAATCTGAACCTTCTCTGCCAAGTGTGGTGGTGGCATTGGCGCCAGTTGATCCAATGAACCCCTGAGTGATCACGATGGAGTCCGTCAGGTTGGGACGCACGTGCTCGTTCACAGCCTTGTGTGTCTTGTCCCAATGAATATTGGCTTCCGTAAAGAATTCATCTGTTTTGATAAATTGACGCGCGTCCATCCATTTTACCCGGAGGTCGGACTTTAGAAATTCAGCGACAATTCTAGTCGACATCAATTCGCCGAAAGGCACAATTCTGTCATACGCATGGGGCCAATCCATCCCTTTGATCTCTTTGGTCATGGAGATTAGCTCGTCGATTAATTCGTCACAGGCACGGCAGGATTGTCCGAATAGTTGCGCGGCTATGGTCGTGTGAAAGGTTTTGAGATTTTCTAGATCGCTTGTGCAGTCTTCCCCTTTGATCCCTTTTGAAACAATGGACTCCAAGTGATTGGTGCCTTTGCCCATTGCCGAGACCACTACAACCAAGGGCGTCAGGTTGTTTTTCTGAACGATGGATTTCAAATTTCTTACTGCTTCCGCATCTTTTACGGAAGCTCCACCAAACTTGAAAATCTGCATCAGAATGTTTTAAATCGTTTTAAATAATTGGGGTGTCATTTAGACTACTTAATTTTGAACCCCCTCACCCAAGAGATCAATGGACAAAAATAACCTAGGATTATCCATCGGAACAACCTTAGATAGGTTTATAAAGAAAAAGGAGGATGAATACTCTAATGCCACCGGGGAGCTGTCGCAATTGTTGAGAGATATTGCCCTTGCGGGAAAAATCATTAACCGAGAGGTCAACAAAAGCGGTATTTCGGATGTCATTGGGGCATTCGGTGAAAAGAATGTTCAGGGAGAGGAGCAACAAAAATTGGATGTGATTGCAAATATCAGATTCACCCGTGCGCTCAAAAATGGAGGCATGACCTGTGCCATCGTTTCTGAAGAGGAGCAGGAGATCATCCATTTGAATCAAAATTGCAGATATGTCGTCTGTATGGATCCTTTGGACGGTTCGTCCAATATTGATGTGAATGTTTCTATCGGTACGATTTTCAGTATTTACAAACGTATTTCACCGATTGGCGGGCCTGTGCAAGACGAGGATATCTTGCAGCCGGGTACTGACCAGATAGCTGCAGGTTATATTTTGTATGGGTCATCCACCATGATGGTCTATACGACCGGACATGGGGTGCATTCATTCACACTTGAGCCTTCTCTGGGCGAATTCGTTCTGTCTCATGATGCACTTACTTGTCCCGATGATGGGAAGATTTTCTCGATAAACGAGGGAAACTACAATGAGTTTGACCAACCAATTAGGAGCTATTTGGAGGAATGTAAACGTGCGGAAATGAGTGCGCGATACATTGGTTCGTTGGTTGCGGATTTCCATCGAAACATGCTTAAGGGGGGGATTTATTTATACCCTTCTACACAAAAATCCCCTAACGGGAAACTTCGTTTGCTTTATGAATGCAATTCATTAGCCTTCATCGCTGAGCAGGCTGGGGGAGTCGCCACAGATGGTGTTAATCGCATTATGGAGATTGAACCAACTTCTTTTCATCAGCGGACGCCTTTTGTAATTGGATCAAAGAAAATGGTCGATCGGGTGACGGAGCTTTCAACTATGACCGATACTGTTCTCGGGTAATCACCTTTTGTTTTTCTCGTTCAATTACTGCCCGTGCCAGCTGCATTGCTAGCGTAGCGGGTCTGCCAAATCCGAGTATTTCTTTTACTTTCTTTTCTGATAGGTCGATTCGGTAAAAGGCATTGATTAAACCTTCAAAATCAGAATCGAGCATTTCTTTTATTCGGATTTCAAGTAGTTTTTCCAGCCGGATCATTGGATCATCTAATTCGGTGGGATCAGGAATGTCTTCCAATCCTAAATCTTTGCAGGCAAGTTGATAGCAGTTAATTGCTTGTTGAATATTGTCCATCACCCAAAGTGTAGAATAGTATTTATTGCTAAGGAAAAGTAATTTACTCTTTTTGTCCATCCCTCTTTTCCCACAACTCATCCGCCTAATCCCGCAACTCAGTCGAGTTCATTATTTAATGGGACATGGTTAACTCACTTTTGGGTCGTAATTAACACGAACCCGAATGATCAAGTCACTTTTAACAACTCTTTTATTTGCAGCTACGCTTGCCGTTTCCGCTCAGCTTACTGGACGAATTACTGACGGGAACGGTGAGGGGCTGCCTGGGGCAAATGTGTACATCAAGGACACCTACGATGGAGCCACCACAGACATGGAAGGGTTTTTCACTTTTGAAACCACTGAAACAGGAAAGCAAATTTTGGTTATCAGTTTTATTGGATTTGAAAATCACGAGCAACCAGTCGATCTTTCAAAACCTGTCAAGTTGGACGTTCAGCTCAAAGAAATTGTCAATCGTCTTTCAGGAATCACGATTACAGCAGGAAGCTTCGAAGCGAGTGATGAAAAGAAAGCGACTGTTCTAAAACCACTAGACATTGCCATGACAGCTGGTGCGACTGCCGACATCACCGGAGCACTTAACAAACTCCCTGGCACGACCACCAATGGTGAGACCGGACGCCTCTTCGTCCGGGGAGGTACGGCCAACGAAACTCAGGCTTTTATTGATGGCGTTTTAGTTCATAATTTCTACGCAGCTTCGCCAAACAATGTCCCCTCAAGAAGCCGATTTTCTCCATTCCTTTTTAAGGGAACTTATTTCAGTGCAGGCGGATATTCCGCTGAGTATGGTCAAGCACTATCTTCTGTATTGGCACTTAGTTCCAATGACTTGCCCGACGAAACTCGAACCGATCTCTCCTTTATGACCGTCGGCACGGATGTAGCTCATACCCAAAAATGGGAGAATGGCTCGGTCTACGGTCAAGTGCAGTACACCAACCTTAATCCGTATAACAATTTGGTGAAACAGGAGATTGATTGGGAAGATGGCTACAGTTCTACCAATGGCACCTTCATGCTTCGTCAGCGATTGACCAAGAATGACATGCTGAAAGTATATGCCAATTATGACCGGAGCTCCTTCATCCTGAACATGCCGAATATCAACCAAGTGGAAAAAGATCATATCGATTTGGTGAATAAGAACGGCTATGTAAATACCAATTATCGTCGAGCCATTGGAGGCAAGAGTACTGCGTATGTTGGCTTGTCATATGGGCGAACTGAGGAAACTATTTTTCTGAATGAAATCAATGTGGATGTTCTACAAAATAGCTTTCACGCTAAGGCCTATTTCACGACTGACATTTCTAATATCAGCATCAAGGCGGGAGGAGAGCGAATTAGTTCGGAGGAAACTGAGGAGGTAGTATTGGATGATAATTCTGAGGAGCGTTCGGATTATAAAAACGACCTCACGGCCGGGTTCACAGAGGTGGACTATTATGTTACCAACAGTATCACGCTTCGAGCAGGCCTTAGGTATTCACATTATTCACTTTTCAAAGAAACTACACTTTCACCGCGACTGTCGATGGCCGTCAAGACGGGCGAAGGAGCACAGGTGTCTGCTGCTTATGGCCAGTTCCATCAGTTACCCAATCGCGATCTTCTGATCCGATCTCAGCAGCTATCGTACGAGCGTGCTGACCATTACATGGTCAGCTATCAGAAGATTCAAAATGGCTATACTTTTCGATCCGAAATCTATCATAAGCAGTACGATGACTTGGTGAAATTCGATCCATCCGACCGCTTCAATCCGAGCACTTACACCAATGCCGGAGCGGGCTATGCCCGAGGAATTGATCTCTTTTGGAGAGACACCAAGACGTTTAAGAATATAGATTATTGGGTATCGTACTCCTACATAGACACTAGGCGAGATCATCGGGATTATCCTGGATTGGCACGGCCCACTTTTGCTGCAGGTCATAATTTTTCTGTCGTGTACAAGCAATTTTTCTCCAGCATAAAGACGCAAATAGGAGCTTCCTACAGTTACAATTCTGGCCGACCATACAACGATCCCAATGAGGAAGGTTTCAATGGCAGCAAGACCAGGAACTACGCTGATCTGAGTTTCAATTTTGCCTATTTGTACAGACAGAATGTAATCCTCTATATGTCAGCGACCAATTTGCTAGGTAGAGACAATGTCTTCGGGTATGCGTTCGAAGAGGAGGCAGGAGCAGATGATTTCTATGATTCCAGCGCGATCACTCAGCCCGCCAAGCGGTTCCTTTTTATTGGACTATTCATCACGCTTACAAAAGACAAGACGAGGAACAATTTGAAAAATTTATAAACATCAATACAACTAAACAATCGAATTATGAAAAAAGTAATGACAACAATTATGGGCATTCTGGTAGCGACCCTATCATTGAGCGCCAGCAACGGGGGAAATAAACTGACAGTCGTCGTGAAAAATGTAGAGAGTACAACGGGTATTGTCAGCGCAACCCTCTTCAATGCGGAAGCCAATTGGCTGAAGCAAGGTGAGGTGAGAAAAGTGACCATTGACAACAAGGAAGTCGTGGTAATTGAATTTGACAATGTACCTGATGGCACCTATGCTGTTTCAGTAATTCACGATGAGAATTCTAACGGGAACCTGGATACGAATGGATTTGGAATGCCGGTGGAGTCCTATGGATTTTCTAATGATGCACGTGGCATGTTTGGCCCTCCGGATTTTGAAGAGAGCAAATTTGAAATAAAAGGAAACCGGAAAATTGAAATTAAAATAAGGTAGTTGGACATTGGACGTTAGACCAACATCCAACAACATAAATGTCCATCATCCAACTAGCAATGTCCAACATCTAAATCCAAATAAAATGAAAACACTAAAACTAACAATCGCATTTTTCCTTCTCGTCACCGCCTCATTTTCGCAAAGCCCGAAGTACATCGGAACAATGGAAAAGGCTATTGCAGATTTGTATGCAGCTCAATCTCCTGAGTCCTTCGATCCGATTATTAATAAACTTTCAAGGATCGGTCAAGCCGAAAAGACAGAATGGGAGCCGTATTATTACACATCGTTGGCCCATGTATTTAAGGCCTTCCGAATTCAGAATTTGGATGCAAAGGATGCCGTCCTTGATCAAGCCCATGCGGCATTGAAGCAGGCCGCAGAATTGTCAGAAAACAATGTGGAGATCGTGTTGTTTGAAGGATTCATCAATATGATAAAAATTGGTGTGGACCCTGCGACAAGAGGGCAGAGCTTGTCTCCAGGTATTATGGCGTCTTTTGGCAAGGCCATGAAAATGGATCCTGACAACCCTCGTGCGACGCTTTTTATGGGGCAGATGCAAATGGGGGCTGCACAATTTTTTGGCTCAGGAACGGAGGTACCATGTGGATTAATCAATAGATCATTGGAATTATTCGATTCTTATAAGACAACCTCAACTATTGCTCCGTCGTGGGGCCGAACCAGTGCTTTGCAATACCAGAAAAATTGCAATACGCCAGAAGAAGAAACTTCAGAAGGAAATTAGAAAGGTTCTACCACGAATTTAATGGGTAGTTGGAATTATGGATTTGGTGTAGTGCGAAACGGCGGGTGGGTTGTCCACGAAAGTGCGGGACATTTGGGGCAAGAGTGCTAGCTGGATTCGCAGGGTGGGATGTGCGTTTAGCGGGGAGAATGGCCTTTTTCGTGGGCTCCTTTTCTTTTGTTTCGTTTTCTTTTTGAGCAAAAAAGAAAATGA
>Ga0316209_1001437_pt1 | contig 24621 bp, 22 predicted proteins | sample 6monopyrite_MG_FD_204945 | JGI IMG/M metagenome (GOLD analysis project Ga0316209, IMG submission 204945) | Microbial mat bacterial communities from mineral coupon in-situ incubated in ocean water Damariscotta River, Maine, United States -... | ecosystem: Environmental > Aquatic > Marine >...
CACCTTCAAGATTAGGATCGTAAGCAAACACGCCTTCTGTTTCTAAAGACTGAGCTGTATGTTGCACCAATAATGACCAATCTTCGTTGATCAAATACGACAAACCAAACCTAACACCTGCATAAATCGCATCGTTAGTATCGTCTTCTACTAAGCTGTCATTTCTGGGTGACACAATAGAGGTGTTTAGTGGATCGCTCAGCGGGCCACCCGATATTCTATCAATCACAACGGCACTACCTATGTAGCCACCTTCGCCCGGTTTATTGAGAATGTTGTCTATCCATCCACCTTGCTTGTCAGTATAAGCCACTACCCGTAGTGCTAACTCATCGGTAGGCGTAAAGTTCATAAAAGCTTCAACGGAATTACTCATTTCGCCGCCTTTAGTGCTACCAATATTCACATCTAGTCCAGCTGAAAATCCACTGTGATCAGGTTTTTCACTGATCATGCGCACTGTGCCTGACTGTGAACTTGCACCAAACAAGGTACCTTGTGGACCGGGTAGTACTTCGACTCGTTCCATGTCTGCTGCATAAACGTCTAAGTTTCGGCCTTGCATGGAAACCGGTTGTTCATCCAGATAAAAGGCTACTGAAGGTTGTAATGCTTGTACCGAAGATACCGCGATATTAGTTTGTGAGGTGGCTGCGCCTCGGATGTAAATTTCATTTTGACCAGGGCCAGTGCCCTGGAAAACAACATTAGGTAAGAATTCTACATAGTCACTAAAACTTTCTATGCCTAGGTTTTCCAATGCTTCGCCATTTAAAGCGGAAACAGACACAGGCACATCCTGTATCGATTCGGTTCTTTTGGTGGCAGTAACTTGAATGGTTTCTATTTGTGCTTTTGCTGTTTTCTCTTGTGCTATCGCTGGATTTAAAGCGAGTGCTGTGACTATCGCACAACTTATTTTTGTTCTGTTCATGTAGTAAGAACCTTTGTGTCTTGTGCAGGCACTGCCAAGGGGTGATATTTTTACTAGACCCAATGCTTACAATATTTAATTTCAATACGAATTTTTATTTACGCGGCATTCAATCAGTATACCAGACTCAAACTCTTATTCCTAAAGTGATTCCTAGGCAGTTTAAAGTGGTAGGGCAAGATAAATGTGTTGGGTTCTAATCATATTGGGGGGCTAGATATGTTGGGTTCTAATTATATTGCGAGTTTAAAAGAACCATGGGATAGGTTATATTGCGGCACATTAAAATAGATATACAGGTTTACTTAAGTGGCGCTAACTCGCATAGACCAACACCTCAATCGTCCAGTTTTTTATCTTTCTTCGTTATCCATTCTAGTTTTAGTGTTATTTGCGCTGATAGCACCACAAACAGCCGATGTTTTTTTTACTGAATTACAAAGCAGCATTATTGAAAATGGCAGTTGGTTTTACGTGGTGTCGGTGGCGGTCATTCTTCTAGCCGTATTGTATGTCGGCTTCTCTAGTTTTGGTGAAATACGCCTTGGGCCCGACCATTGTAAACCTGATTTTTCTTTAGCTTCTTGGCTCTCAATGTTGTTTGCTGCAGGTATGGGTATTGGGTTAATGTTTTTTGGTGTGGCCGAACCTGTGATGCACTTTTTGTCACCCCCTACCGCAACACCTGGCACAACCGAAGCCGTGCGTGAAGCGATGAAAATGACATTTTTTCATTGGGGTTTACATGCTTGGGCAATCTACGCGGTAGTCGGATTAATTTTGGCCTATTTTAGTTTTAGACTAAATTTGCCCTTAACTTTACGCTCTGCTTTATACCCAATGATTGGCGACCGTATTTATGGCTGGGCTGGTCATACAGTCGATATTCTTGCGGTGGTGAGTACGGTTTTTGGTATCGCTACATCTCTAGGCTTAGGCGCAGCACAGATTAACTCAGGACTAAACTATTTATTTGACCTTGAAGAGTCAGTACCCGCACAAATTTATTTGATGATTGGCATTATCGCAGTGGCCATTGTTTCAGTGGCTACTGGTTTAGATAAGGGCATACGACGCTTGTCAGAATTGAATATGATACTGGCTATTGCATTACTGTTATTCATATTGATTTTAGGGCCCACTGTGTTTTTGCTGGCCGCTTATGTGCAAAATACCGGTGCCTATTTGTCTGATATTGTGCGTAATACCTTTAATTTATTTGCCTACGACAAAACAGACTGGATTGGCGGTTGGACAATTTTCTATTGGGGCTGGTGGTTAGCTTGGGCTCCTTTTGTTGGGCTTTTTATTGCGCGTATTTCCCGTGGGCGAACCATCCGCGAGTTTGTGATTGGAGTGTTAGTGATCCCTACCGCTTTTACGTTATTTTGGATGACAGTGTTTGGTAACTCGGCAATCGATCTAATTTATACTCAGGGTGTAGATAAATTAGGCGAAATGGTGAGCAGCAATGCTCCAGTCGCGTTATTTGTATTTTTAGAAAACTTCCCATTTCAACACTTCTTAAGCGGTATTGCGACCTTGATGGTTGTGGTGTTTTTTGTCACTTCTTGTGACTCTGGCGCTATGGTAGTAGATATGCTCTGCTCTCACGGTAAAAATGACACACCGATTTGGCAACGTATTTATTGGGCTGTGGGGGTAGGACTTGTTTCTGCAATATTGCTCACAGCAGGAGGACTCAATGCGCTGCAAACTATGACCATTGCGACGGCTTTACCTTTTGCGATTATTTTGTTGCTTTCCTTAGTCGGGCTAATAAAAGCATTACGGATCGAAACCCATAAAAAAGCCAGCTTGGCGATGAATTTACACCCTCATCCGTCTACTACCGATAGCGGTTGGGAACAGCGACTCTCCACCATAATACAATTTCCCAATAGAACAGCCGTTACCCAGTTTATTGATACAACCGTGCGACCGGCTATGGAAAAGGTCAGTAAAGAATTGGCTAATAATCAGGTTGAGTCAGAGATAGTCAGTGAAGCAAACTTGTTGAGTTTGAGTGTGCAACACGGCAGTGAGCATTCTTTCTCATATGGGGTAAAAGTCGAGAAATATCTGCAGCCTAGTTATTCCCCAGATAATGAAGAATCTGAGGAAAGTGCTGACGATCATACCTACTATCGTGCAGAGGTGCATTTGGTCGAAGGTGGCCAAGATTACGATATTATGGGCTGGTCGAAACAAGCGGTGATAAATGACATGATTGACCAGTATCATAAACATCTGCATTTTTTACATCTGCTGCGTTGATATTCACTTTGGGTATTTAATAGCAGACAATGAGTCAGAAAAAGCGTCAGATTTTTTGTGGTTTTCAGTATACTCGGGGCTTATAAGCCAAGTCATTGAAATCAAGGAATAAACGTGCGTATTAAGTCGCCTAAAGGTATTTTGTCATTAGACAGTATTTTACCCGAAGAACCATTGCTCATGATGGGGGCGGGGCCTGTGCCTATTCCGGCTAGAGTGGCTGCTGCCAATGGCATTGTGATCAATCATTTGGGCGATACTATGGCGCAAATTATTGAGCAAGTTAAGCTGATGTCACGTTATGTGTTTCAGACCGAAACGGGGCATATTTTAGGTGTAGCGGGCCCAGGCTCTGCTGCTATGGAAATGGCGGTTGCAAACTTGGTAGTACCAGGCAGCAAAGTGCTCAGTGTATGTAATGGTTTTTTCAGTAGCCGTTTAGCCGAAATGGCCGAACGTGTTGAAGCCAATGTGGTGCGTTTGGTGGTGGAAGAAGGTCAAAGTGCCGATCCTAACGTGGTGGCACAATATATTGCCCAACATCAACCGCAAGTGTTGACCATAGTACAGGGGGAAACCTCAAGTACGGTTTGTAATAACGATTTAGCCGCTATTGCGGCTGCTGCAAAAGCCCATAACTGTTTAGTGATTGTGGATGCCGTTTGTACCTTAAGTACCATGGAATTTGATATGGACGAGTGGGGCATAGACGCGGTGATCACCGGTGGACAAAAAGGTTTGTCGTGTATTCCTGGGGTGTCACTCATTGGTTTTTCCAGCAAGGCTTGGGAGCATATTCAGTCTCGCTCTGACCAATTACGTCACTGGTGTTTAGATGCAAAATTGGCTGACCAGTTCTGGTATAAAAAGGCTTATCATTACACTGCGCCTGTTTCTGGCATCTTGGCGATACATGAAGCCCTAAGATTGGTGTGCACCGAAACCTTAAAAGTGAGGTTTGACCGCCACTTGCGCAGTTCTCAAGCGTTGCAAGCGGGGATTGAAGCTATGGGGCTAACGCTATACGTTAAGCCAGCCGCTCGGCTAAATTCCGTTGTGGGCATTAAAGTGCCTGATGGGGTAGAAGGTAAACAATTGCTTAATACTATGTCCCAGCGTTATAAAGTTGAAATATCCGGTTCGTTTGGTGCCAACATTGTGCGTATAGGGCAAATGGGTGAGCAGTGCCGCGCCCACAATTTGTTCCGAACCTTACATGCCTTTGGTGCGAGTTTTAATTTACTGGGTCAAAAACTAGATTTGCCTGCAGGTATGGCTGCATTAGAAAGTGTATTAGACAGACATAAAGTAGTGGATCAAATATAGGCTGATATTCGCTGGAGCAAGAGATTTGAAACAATCCATTGTGCACATTGCGTTAAGAGTATCTTAGCTCAATCTAAAAATGCATATTTTTATGTAAATAGGCCAATAGCCCCTTATATGTTGTTTTAAAATGCTTTTAGCCTTGCCTAGTTGTTTAGCCTTGATGGCTTCCAGTAGCTGATAATGTTCTTGTTGACTGGTTTTTTCATACTCTAGTTCAACTGAGTGAAAGCCAATATAGCGTGAACACAGTTGATGTAGATTGGCGATATTGTTGAACAGAGTTGGTCTTTTAGCTGCGGCATAAAGGCATGCATGGAATTGCCAATTTAGTTCACCATGTTGCGCAATACTTAACTTGGGTTGCTCGAGTTGTTCTAGGATATCTGTCGCTTGCCCCAAAATCTGGTGATTGAGTTTTGGCATGGCGTGACTCAGAATAAGGGGCTCCAAATACATACGCATAATGTATAAATCTTCTGCTTCGGTAGCACTTAATGGATGCACCATCACGCCACGCTTGCCGCTCTGGGTTAGCCAACCCTCGTTTTTTAAGCGCCGTAATACGTCACGAATAGGAATACGGCTGACACCATACTCAGTGGCAAGTTGTTCCTGCTTCAAAGGACTGGCTATGGGCAATTTATTATCACGAATATCTTGTTTTAATCGATGATACAAGGCTTCTGCCGGTTGTTTGTCAGTCATAAATCATGCTCTCGCAATACGACTGATGGCAAGTGTGCCAAGGCCAATGGTTATACCCCAAAACGCAGAGGCGATATTAAAAAACGATACCCCAGAGGCTGTGACTAAAAAGGTGAACAAGGCAGCATCCCTATAATCGGGCTGCTTGAAGGTAGACTGTAGACTAGCGCCAGCAGCAATCGCGGCTTGATACACTATCACCCAAGCGCTGGCATAACCCACTAACACAGCGATAAAACCGGCACTGATTGCCGAGTTTGTGCATAAAGAGACGGCTAGTGCGCGATTGGAAAAATTATCACCACTAACTGAAACTCTCATGCAGCAATGCAGGCAACTCGGCCTAGATAAACAACAAGTTATCGAGTGGCTAACTAAGAAATTAGATAAGGAATTCAAATGAGCATGTCCACACCGAATGATAATCAGACGGACGCTTCACAAACGAATGTATCGCAAGCGAATATTTTGACTTTAGAAAATGTTTATAAAGGTTTTGCCGGTAGGCAGGTACTCAACGGTGTTAACTTAACGCTGAAATTCGTTGATAATTAACTGCCTGTTTTAAGGTCATATTCATTATACTCAGAAGTTATTTAGATCAATCGACGCAAACTTGTCTCAACACTATAATGCTCGTAAATGTCTTGCTTAGAGTTCAGTTTAGCCTCTTTTTTTTGAGCAACATTACGATTTTATCGAACATTTATTACCCGATGCTCACACTCACTTGACAAACAAAAACAAAACGAATAGATTTGTCTGAAGCGGCTATTGCTTGACTTAGAATTGATGTAAATGCAAGATAAAACAATACCGAAATTATTGAAAAAAACTCGTAGTTAGAATGTTTTTCATGCACTAATCTGCATAACTAACGATATATGCTCAGGTAAATAACTAAAACGTAATCAATACGTAACAACGGGGGGACTAGTGATGAAAAGTATATTAATAACATTGATACTTTCGATTTTAATGAATATTGTCCCTGCGATTGGGCACGGTACTGAGACGTCTACATCAGTTGAGCAATTGTCAAAAAAATCTCTAGAATCTCACGCCAGTATGACTCATGAAACATCGGATGATGAATGCTGCCATAAAAAATGTATCTGTTGTGTCAGTTCAAGCGATACAATGCTAGCAACTCTTGAAGCGGGAAAAACTTCCTTTAGTTTCGTGATAAGTTTCAACATTCCAAGTACCAACAATCCTCATTTAAATATCAATTTACGCCCTCCTATACTTTCTTAAATGTAGGGTAGTTGCGCCTATTTTTTGGCAAACATATCCTGGCATTTAGGTTGTAGGTTTTTATTGACTTTGCCTTAGATCTTTACTGCCTTTGATCCGAATCGCTATGCTCTATTAGGGTCTGCGGCCATCGGAAAAACCAACACAGAATAATACCACGATGCGTGATAACGATATCTTTCGCTACCAGTAATTTGTGGAAAATAAATGCGACGAGCTTCAATAACCGAACTTGTGCAGCAATATAAAAAAAACGAATTTAAAAAATTCGTAACCTTAATTAATATTGGGAAAAATTATGAAAAACACTATTTTTAAGCAAAGTAGAGTGGTGATCAGTGTATCGCTAGTCTTAGCGACTTCCTTTGGAGGCTCCTCGATTGTTTATGCGGCAGATGAGGCTGTCGATGATGATTCTGAAGTCATCCAAGTCATTGGTTCTCGTAGTCACAAAATGCGGACCGTCTCTGACTCCCCAGTTCCTGTGGACATATTAAGTGCATCAGAGTTAAACGCGATGGGCGGTAATGTTGATTTAACCGATAATCTAAAAACTTTGATACCATCCTATACGGCTACTCCTGGTACTGGAGATGGTACCGCCTTCGTACGGTCTACCTCGTTAAGAGGTACTTCATCGGATCAGACTTTGGTGTTAGTTGACGGTAAAAGACGTCATCGTTCATCAGTACTACAATTTTTTGCACCCGCAGCTGGTAACGGTGCCCAAGGTTCCGATATTGGTTTGATTCCAGCCATCGCCATGAAACGTGTAGAAGTTTTACGCGACGGCGCGGCTTCTCAATATGGCTCTGATGCAATAGCAGGTGTCATAAACTTTGTTACCAAAGATGCCTCTGAAGGTGGAGAAGTGATAGTAAAGTATGGCCAATACTATGAAGGTGAGCAAACGTATACACTAGGCATTAATAAAGGCTTTAACCTAAACGACAAGGGTTTTGTGAATATTAGTCTAGAAACTCAGGACAATGAAGCCCTATCGCGTGGTATTCAAAGGCCAGATGCACAGGCCATCATTGACTCAGGAGTGATCGGAGTGGGTGCAGACTCACCTTCCGGCGATGCTCCTTTAGTTCAATCATGGGGACGTCCAGAGTCTAGTGCTACTAGGTTCTTCTTAAATTCAGGCTATCAAGTTGGTGAAAATGCAGAGCTTTATGCACGTCTTGGTTATGCTAAAGCTACAGGTCGATATAGGTTCTTTTACCGAAATCCAAATGACGATGATGATGGCGCCGCATTAATTGCGTTGATTGGTTTGGGTTATACTGGACCATTAGCTCAAACCGGTTACACACCCTATCTTGATGGTGACCAAAAAGACATCAGTTTTGTTTCAGGTCTCAAGGGTGAATATGAAAATGGTACCTATTATGACTTTAGTTTTGGCTATGGTAAGAATGAGTTAGATTTGTTTTTAACCAGAGAAATAAACCCGGGTTTAGGTCTTACAGCAGAATTACAAATTCCACAAATGAATTTTGATACCGGTGGATACATACAAGAAGAAACTGGTTTTAATGCTGATTTTTCTAAACCTGTTTCCGATTCAATCAACGTAGCTTATGGTTTTGAATTACGCAAAGAAACCTTTACCCAACTTGCGGGTGAAAGAAATTCTTGGGTTGATCTCTCGACTGGTGCCATAGGTACAGGTGTTGATGGTAGAATATCACCTAGTGATGCAGGCTCTGCCTCTAGGCAAAACTCGGCAGTATATTTGGATATTGAGCAGGATGTGAATCTTGATTTCTTGATGCAGTATGCTGTGCGATATGAAAAATTCGATGATTTTGGAAGCACGTTTAATGGTAAGGTTGCTAGTCGATACAACCTTACTGATGAGACGACTTTGCGCGGAGCTATTTCAACAGGCTTCAGAGCGCCTACTCCTGCACAGGCAAGCATCAGAACCACAATCAGTACCATAAGTGAAACAACTGGTTTGCTTACTATTGAGGGACTAGTTCCATCTACAGATCCAGCCGTTGCTTCAGTGGGTGGTAAACAGTTAACTGAAGAAAAGTCTTTGAACATCAGTTTTGGTGTGTCATCGGATCTTACCGATAACACCACCTTATCTGTTGATTTTTATCAGATTCAAGTTGATGACCGAATATACCGTACCGGTGATATAGTTACTCCAGAAGATGTAAATATATCTTTCTATACCAATGCGATAGATGTCGAACATAATGGTGTAGATGTGGTCTTAACCTCGAATCTAGATTGGACTAATGACGTCAGTACTGATATCTCATTTGCATACAGCTACAACAAGATAGACGTTGTAAATCAAAGGTTAGTAAATGGCATACAGCCTGTGAGTGATGCAATTGTTGAAGACATAGAAAACAATTTTCCGAATAATAGATTTGTGTTAACAGGTAACACTGCATTTAATGAAGATTGGAATTTAATGGTTCGCGCCAATTTCTATGGTGAACATTATGACGAACGCGGTACCATTAACGATCCGGATCAGCCAACGGCTCTTATTGGCTCAGTAACTTATATTGATTTAGAATTAAGCTACCAGTTGACGGACCAAATGATGCTTAGGTTTGGTGGTGCTAACATCTTCAATTCGTTTATCGATAAAGTCGGTCCTCCAAATGCCAACACTTTAAACGTTGGTATGCCTTATCCGAGACGAAGTGCAGCTAACTATGAAGGTGGTTCTTGGTACTTTAATGCAACTTACAATTTTTAATTAATAGGTAAGTTTATTTTAAATCTCTATAAGGTTAAAGGATCAGATGAACTTGATATATAAAAACTTAGTTCATCTGATCCCTTATTTGCTAGAGGTGTTAGTCGTCGGCAATACAATCTGAAACTCGCTTGGATGTTGATATCACACTATTTTTTCGTGTATTTTTTAGCTGTAGCATTTTTGTTTTACTATTTCATTTTCCTTGCAGTTCTGGGGATAAGCATGTTCTTAATCTCAATGTCGACTTTTTGGCTACCTATCCTGCTTGCTCTTGGTGGTGGGAGTATTTTTTATAGTCTAAAATCATGTACTCTAAAATCTCCAATTCCAGCATTTAGAATAGCTCGACGAATAGCGAGAGTAGAATGCTTGCGTGGGTTATTACCGCTTTTATCAGTGAAAATTCATTTGTGATGTAACTAGGCCGCTGATTTTACCTAGCGTAAGTGAATTGAGTTTGATTAATTTTTTTGTTGATTGATGTTTCAATTAAAGATTTCTAATTAATTGGGCGAGATAAAAAAGATTTAATCCGTTGCTTTAGGATAATGGGGTTGATGTATTGCCCAATAAAACTGCGGTTGTATTTTAATAGGCAAATAGTTGATGGTGTAAATATCCAAACGGGGTATTAACACCAGTAATAGCCGTTAGTTTGTATAGTGCTTTGCTCTAGCTTAAAAAACAGGACTTTCATTGCAGCTTAATTTATATAAACTGGCTCTGGTTTGAAACTACTTTTTTGTGCATACATTTTCTTGTCCGCATTGCGCAGCAATACCTGTAAATTATCGCCGTCATGCGGGTAAACAGACGTGCCAATACTAGCTCTTAATTTAATAGTGCTGCCATCAATTTCAATGTTTTCATTGAGTGATGTTTGAATTGACTCAATCATGTTAAGTTTTATTTTATCCAAATTGTAATTCTCAAGAATAACCACGAATTCATCACCACCAAGTCTAGCGACAAAATCGGATGCTCGGATATTTTTTCTAATACTTTCTGTCGCTTGAATTAATACCTTGTCGCCTATGTCATGGCCAAATTGATCATTAATCTGCTTAAAGTCATTTAAATCAATAAAGAGGAACGCAATATGTTGTCCGTTGTCGCTAGCTTTGATTATGGAAGCAGCCGCACGTTCCTCTAATGAATAGCGATTGGCAATATTTGTTAACTGGTCACATAAAGCCATTTCATAAAGTTTTTCTCGGGTAATAACATGTTCTGCGATTTCTGTTTGTAGTTTTAAGTTGACTTCTATTGAGTTTATTTCATTTTTTGAGACCTTTAATCCCTTGCTGATAAACACTATGATCCCAGAAATCAAAAAAATCATTGTTAAGGTGCTGATTTCATTTGGTTTATATGTCAAATACGCTACTAATGGAAGAAAGATACTGACGTTGAAAAATATATAGTAGATAGGAATAACAGAATACTGGAAAATAGCTATTGCTATCGAAACCAGATAAATAGATAAAAGGAGAAGAATAGCAAGCTCGATATTTTCGTCTGGTAACAAACAAACAGCCAAAGCATACATAAGACCAATTAGGCATCCAAGAAACACACGTAGTCGAAGAAAAAAGGCTAATTTATTTCTTTCTGGCTTTTCTTTTAGTACATATCGCGAAACAAAAATTATCGCAACTGCAATAGTAGAGGTTATCAAAAAAAGTAACGCGATAAGCCTTTTATCAGCCCCATAAACATATAGAATCAAAGCGATAAATCCGGCCCCGAAGATAAGCCCCATCATATTGGAAATTGAGTAACTAAAAAAACGAAAAGTACGTTGTCGAAAAACTTCTTGATCTTCGATATTAACAGGGAAGGACAGAGAAAATAAATTGCTAAAATTCACAATACATCCTTTTTACGGTGACTTAAATTAAGAATAGCTCAGACTTAAACTAACAACTACTGTTTAGATGAGTTTTTTTGATTTAGATTCAGTTTTTTTAACCAGCCGAGTATTTATTGTGTTGACCATTTACGTTTCAAACCAGAAGGAATTTCGCTAGCGATTTAGTCAATGCGTATAAACCACTAAAATTGTAGTGTTAACTTATTAGGGTGAATACATATGCTGGTATGAATATCTGAACTGGATATTAGCATCGGCGCTAGCCATAACAATTAACTCAATCAGTTGTTTATCTACCACTTTTATATTCAGGTGAGTGAGTATCTTTTGGATCACCAATGGATGTTTATTAGACACATCCGTGTGTCTAACCATTCGGGCAGCATTCGCTGTGCAAATCGGCTTTCCTGCCGATTTGTCAATGCTCGCCATAATCTTAACCGCACCACCGCATTGCTCACAAGTTTCTATTTCTATCCCCAAAACCCGTTTAAGTCTTTGCGCCCAGGTCATCGACTGGTGCTTTTGTACCCGTGTTTTGTCCTGACCTGTCGGCAATGCTTGTTTAGCCTTATTTCGTAAGGCTGGTGTTATTGTCACGCGGTGCCGACTGTTTGCTGCAAACACACCATGACCAATTCATCGGGAATGAATTAGCACAACCACAGGTTGCCCGTAGGGTGAGAAACAGGGATGTTTCTCATCTAAACGCGTTTTACCATAGTTATCTTCGGCATATACACCATCGAGGTAGAGCATATGAAGATAGTAATAATATGCCTTAAGTAAGCGTTTACCTAAAAAAGGAGTTAAAAGGGCTATGACACTCGATTTCAGCGGCGTATTCAGGATGGCGTCGCCTCCAAAAATCCTGCGCATAGGATGGACCTGGGTCGTAGGTTTATAGCGAACGAGCGTAGAGATTCGAATAAGCTAATTGGTTTTTTGGTAAATTACTGTGCAATTAATACAATTAAAAACTTGTTTGATGGCAAGCTAATTCTTGGGTTGGGAGCAAAGAGTCAGCCCAGAGGTATTGGCCAAACAGGTGAGACGTATCTGGTCAATAAAGATAAGTTGATGATAACTAACTCGTTGTATGTCGATAATGCAAGTTTTACCCAGATCGTTGATACATATCCCGTTAATATGAACCTTGAAAAAGGTATTGAAGTAACAGGCGTATGGAAAGATTATCGTGGGATTGATGTGGTGGGTGCATCAGCGGTGATTAGAGTAGATGACTTAAACTGGATGCTAATATCTGAGCAGGATATTGATTGACCTGGTCAACCTAATACGACCACCCCAGTTAAGCTACTTTTTGTAATTCATTGTTTTTTCTTTCAAAGTCATTAGGACTTTGGTAATCCAAGTACGAATGAATTCTGTGACTGTTGTACCACATGGTTATGTAATTCAATATATCCTGTTGGGCGCTAAATCGGGTTGAGTAATTGCGCCAATGTATCCGCTCTTGCTTTATACTCCCAAAGAAGCTTTCTGCTACTGCATTGTCCCAGCAACATCCTTTTTTACTCATGCTACCTACAAAACCATGTGTCTTTATAAGGCGGCGATAAGCTTTACTGGCATACTGTACGCCCTGATCTGAATGCACAATCAATCCTGCCTTTGGTTGTCGTTGCCATATCGCCATGGTTAATGCGTCACACACTAAGCTGGCCTTCATCCTTGAACTCATACTCCAGCCCACGACTTTGCGGGAATATAAATCAATCACTACCGCCAAATACAACCAACCTTCTGATGTCCATACGTAGGTGATATCTTGCACATAAGCTTGGTCAGGCTTGTGTGCTACAAAGTCTTGCTTAAGTACATTGTCATAAATGGGCTTTTTATGGTCACTGTTGGTGGTGGCTTTATATTTCTTTTTATACCGCACCCACACGCCTGCTTCTTTCATCAATTGGGCTGTTTTCCTGCGACTCACTGGAAAGCTCAGTGTATTCAATACTTTTTGAATACGTCGTTCTCCATAGGTATTATCGCTGAACTTGGCGATATCTTTTACCCATTCCAGTGTACTCTAATGGGGTCATAGTCAATTTAAACCTTAAACGGACAAGATCAGCAGCCTGATATTTAATGTGACAACGACCCCTTTTAATTTTCTTAATGTGACAACGATCCCTTTTAATTTTATAATAGGTATTATTTACAGTTTGTAATATGAAAACTAGGCATTAGGATTTCTTTGAATATGACAATTAGTAACTACGACATACAACCATTGTTTGCGACCCCCTTTTTTAGAGCAGACGTTGGTCACGCAATTAGCAATGAGCAGATTGAATTCATAAGTAATTTGAAAATGATAAAAAATAGAGAAAACTATATCTCTGAAAACCTTTATATTTTTGAAGAGCCTGAGCTCAAGAGTATTGCAGAAGTAATTCAAGAAGCATTGGATATTTATGCAAATAAAGTATTAGGCATTCCACAAAAAATCTATGTGACCCAATCTTGGTCATTAGTGAACCAATCTAATGTTGGAATGCATTCGCATGCTCACTCTAATTCATTTGTTTCAGGTGTATTATATTACTCAGAATTGCCAATGCCTGCGTCACGTGTGATTTTTGATAGAGATTTGATGTACCAACGCATTAAACTGGTCCCAGACGCTGAGAAAGCAAATTTATACAACACTCCAACTAATGTTATTACTCCTAAATCCAAAGAGGTGTTACTTTTTCCATCTGAGGTTAACCATGCCGTTGAGCCAAACGGCTCAAATCAGCCAAGGCGTGCCATTTCATTTAATTGTTTCTTAAAAGGTAAATTGGGTGATTTCAGAGATGTTTCAGAGCTTCATTTATAGGAAGAAATACATCCAAGCTCTTCATTGCTACTTAAGCGTTTAATAATGGAGCTAGGATGGTCAATATGTTCCGCTTTGCCTTCTTGAATACGTCATCCTGCTGAGTCTTCTGGTTCACAATAATCAACAAAGCAGCAGCGATATATTCGGGCATATTTTGTTCGGAACTGCCCTCAAAACGTTGTTTGGAAAAAATGTTCTAGGCTTGAATGAGAATGTAACTCGAATGGATAGTGACTTATGTCTCAGGTGCGAAAAATTCTAATCGGTTTAATTGCTACGGCCTACTACCTCTGTGTTTTAAGCTGAGTACGATGTTTTTTGTAAGGATCAAATAACAATTCCGGGGAAGGTTATGAGCATCTACAGGCATGATAAGGGATCATAAATATTGATTTTATTTTTCTGAAATTATTTTGGAATACCTCTTTCTTATTTTGAACCCAGGTTGATTTGCTATAATACCGAGAAGTGTAATTAAATAGTTGTAGCTATCTTGATAAAATTATTACTGTATGGCGTTTTTCTAGCTTGGCTTTGTTGTTCTAGTTTTCAGGGGATTGCAGCTGACATCATTCGCATTAAAGATAGGTCGTCTAGTCTGGATTTGCGCGGTCAATACATCGATAACCTAATGATTCGTGCGCTTCGTATCAGCCAAGAGAAATATGGGCCTTTCACGATTGTTAGATTAAAAGCTGATTACCCTAGCCACGGAGTGTTGCAATTACTTGAAAAAGGCGACCTTATTAATGTATCTGTGGCCATGACTTCTGACGAATGGGAAAATAAGGTAACCCCTATCCGTATTCCTTTGCGGCGAGGAATATTTGAATATAGATTATTATTGGTTCACAAAGATGATTTAGAACAATATAAAAGTATCACTAATGTGCAGCAGCTCAAAGCGCTTCCCGTTGGCTTAAAACGCGGTTGGACAACTCGCTCTATATTAGAAGCCCTAGATTTTAATATTGTCGACGCAGATTCCTACGATTTGATATTTGAAATGCTGCATAATAAGCGTTTTGCTTATACCATCAGGGGGGTCCACGAAGCTTACGAAGAACTTAGATTACGTAAGCGATTCTTTGATGATTTAGTGGTTGAACCCAATATATTACTGCATTTGCCAGCGCCAAGTTACTTTTTTGTGTCTCCTCAGTATCCTAAAATTGCAGAACGCCTCGGATTTGGCTTAGAAGAAATGGTGGGTTCAGGAGAACTGCAGCAGTTATTTGAAGAGGCTTTCACAAAACATATCGATATTTTAGACTTAAGGAATCGAAGGATTATTGAGGTGGGTAATCCTTTGTTGCCCGTAAAGACACCTCTGAACCGCAAAGAATTGTGGTTTGATTTTAATTTAGCAGATAATTAATACTCTTGTCACTTTAGACTCCCTAATCTAATGACGCCCATTTCAAGCTAGTAATGTTGAAACTTATTTTTCAGTTGAATAATCAGTCAGTATTTCTTGAGGTGATTGTTCTGTAAAGCCTTCCATTTCTGCCTGTTGTAATTTTGTATTGATTGCTTCAGCTCTTCTCGCATGCCTAATTAGATCGTTAACAAGTTCACTTTTGTTAGTATAGTCACCAACATTCTCAACTTGACTGCGTAGCCATAAATCATTTTGTTGGGTAAGCGATATACTTTGTCTAGGCATTAGATAAACCCTATAAATCAGAATTGGTGCAATATTACACCAGGTTATAAATAGAGTTCATTTTTTGAGTTATGGTAGCTTAACTTTATGGGTAATCAGGAATGTTATAAGTATGGTTCTGAACCTTTACGCTCATCGAATCAATGTCGACTAAAACCATCATATAGTAAAAAGAACACTGGATTACCATTTGGTAACTTTCCAGCAATGTTTAGATGATTTAGGTTTTATAGAGTGTCAGGACACAGGCAAAAAGACATTAGATGTACATATTGCCTGTTTTCTCTTCAACGTCACTATAGGATGAAAAATGAATCATATTATGAAAAATTGGGCGCATGTAAGGTGTAGGACTTTACTCACTTATATTGTTGTTCTTGGGTTTCCTACAGCCGCCTCGGCATCTGGCGGCGAAGATGATGGCGCTGAAACGAACGTTAGTATCGAGTATTTCAATGTTGGAGAGTCGAAATCAAATGTCGGAAATGCGGCAACAAACACATCTGGCGTACTTATCGAGGTGGAGTACGAAAAAGGTAGTATGACATATACTTTTGATTACGAACGCTGGAATTACGATTGGAATAACTTTGAGACCCTTCCGTTTATTCTCGATACAACCAGTGCCCCCTGGAGCACCTTCGAGACTTTAGCACTGGGTATTGAATATGAGCAGGAAATAAATGATCAGTGGGAGTTTTCTTATTATCTTGAGGCCGAGTCTTCTTTTGAAAGAGAAATGAGTGGCTCCTATGAATATGAAGCGGGTGTAGACTTTAATTATGAAGCCTCCAAAACATGGAGTTATACAATAAATGTCAACCTAGAGTATCTGGATGCAGAAGGTGCAGCGCTTGGAATGGATTTAGAAATAGAATGGAACCATGATAGTAAAGAGGGCTGGTCGGGTGAGTTTGAAATAAGCAGTGAATTCCCTGAAACGCACCTGACTTATCACTTCACCAGAGAATTTTCTACTACTATGTTCTATAACGAAAGCGGAACGAATACGATCAGACTTTCCGACACAAGCCCAGTGATCGGAATGCAAGGCGGGTATCTTGAAGATGAATATAACAGTATCGGAATTGAACTTGGTTATGAGTTGACGCATGGAGGCACTTTGTCCTTTACCGTTCAGCAGAATCAAGATAGGCAGCTTTCCTTTCAGGATAAAACAGGGATAGAAAGTGTATATGGCTTAGGTGGCGCTATGGAAGCGGCAATTGGGTTTACCTTCGAATTTTAGCGCTGGAACAGATACTGTATAACAAACTCTATAATCTCGGTCAGAATTAATTTGCGGCTCCTAAATCCAGACCTCCGATTAAAAGCCACCATTAGGCAATGCGGATAAAAAAGGTTATATTTTTTTAATAACTACCGTATTCAGACACCGCACTAAAACAGGATGACGTAACTGTAATGAAAATCTTACTTATCGAGGATGATCGAATTATTTCTAATTTTATTGTTAAGGGATTGGAAGAAGCGGGCTATTGTGTTGATCATGCTGCCGATGGAATCGAAGGGTTGGATCTAGCGCTTAACAATAGCTACGACATTGATATCGTGGATATTATGTTACCTAAACTGGATGGTTTATCGATCATAGAAAGGATGCGTAAATGCAAGATCGAGACACCGGTTATTATACTCAGTGCCAAACGATCTATTGATGATAGGGTAAAAGGACTGCACAGCGGAGGCGATGATTACCTTATTAAACCCTTCTCGTTTAGTGAATTATTAGCGCGAGTACACGCACATCTACGACGTTCCAATAGCGCTATTGAAACGACCTGCTTGACGATTCATGATTTATCACTGGATTTATTGGCACGAACAGTCACTCGCCAAGGAAGAAGAATAGACCTGCAACCAAAAGAGTTTGCTCTTTTAGAGTACCTTATGCGCAATGAAGGGCACATTGTTTCAAAAACCATGATTATGGAGCGTGTATGGAATTATAACTTTGATCCACAAACGAATGTTGTAGAAGCACGCATCAGCAAACTCAGGGAAAAGGTAGATAAGAACTTTAATACAGCATTAATTCATACAATACGTGGCCTTGGTTACGTCTTCAAAAAAGAAAAATGATGCGCCTTCCTAATACCTTGGCAATCAGGTTGGCCTTCTGGTATGCGATGTTTGCCATAATTTTTTTAACGGTGGCTCTCAGTGTGTCTTATTTTTCACTGGAAAAAACATTAACCCAATACATAGAGAGCGATTTGCTTGAGGATATTGATGAGTTTCAAACTTTGTACCAAGACGAAGGACTGGAAGGCGTTAAGCGGGCAATAGAACGCGAAATAAAACCGGGAGAGGAAGAAAAATATTTTTTTCAACTGCTAGATAAAAATGGCACTAATATTTACAGCTCTGATTTATCCCACTGGAATTTTCTTCCTGAAAATCAGCATTTTATTGACCAGTTATTTGCTAGTAAACAATTTATTTTTCAGACTCTGAACACGCAAGATAATGAGTATGAAGTCAAAACAATCTATGACTTAATTGCTCCAGATATATTGTTGTATACTGGGGAATCAACAGAAGAAGCACAGGATATATTGGCGCTGCTGTTCAACGTATTTATTACAGTGTTATCAATCGCCATTCCAATTGCATTCGTTGCCGGCAGGCTTATGGCAACACATGCTGTCAAAGGCATTAAGGAGGTCAGCCGTATTGCCTCAAAAATTGAAAAAGGAACCTTGGAACGGCGTGTATCTGTTTCTGCTCAAGGGGATGAAATTACACAGCTGGTTGATACATTTAATGCCATGCTCGACAGAATATGGGTTTTGGTATCTGAGATGAAAGAAATGACTGATAATATTGCTCACGATCTACGCAGCCCATTGGCGCGTATCAGAGTGATATCAGAACAGGTATTATCGAGTAACAACACCCCAGGAGAATTCAAGTCTGTTGCATCTGATACCATAGAAGAATGCGACCGATTATTACAAATGATCAATTCCACACTTGATGTTGCAGAGGCTGAAGCAGGCACACTTCAAACAACAAAACAACAAGTAAATGTCTCACAACTGGTTCAAGATGCCTGTGAGCTCTTTGAGGCAATAGCCGAGCAAAAACGTATCAGGTTGCTTTGGCGTGTGGATAATAATTATCACATTTACGGTAACATTCATAACCTGCAACGCATGTTGGCCAACCTTCTTGATAATGCCATAAAATACACATCAGCTAATGGTCTGGTGGAAGTTAGCTTAACCTGTACTGGGCAAAACATCGAGATTCTAGTATCGGATACTGGAATGGGTATTCCAGAAAACGATCAAGCTCGGGTATTCGATCGTTTTTTTCGTTGTGATCAGAGCCGTACCCAAGATGGATGCGGCCTAGGACTAAGTTTTTCCAGAGCAGTTGCACACTCTCATGGCGGCGATATAATACTGAGTAGCAGCCTAGAAAGTGGCAGCTGCTTTACCATAAAGCTTCCCATCGCAGGTTGACGGATACCGCACCCGCCAGCACAAGCAGTATCTAAGGAGAATTGTTAGCCCCAGTTCGAGTTAAACGTCAAAAAATCGATAAAACTGGTTTTAGCCAACTGCGGACATCTACTTCCAGAATTGATGTGGTCGCGTCTTGAATTGCCACATGAGAATTAATCATGCGGCTGCAATTAAAGGATTTACACTTTAAAATCAGAAAAATTGGCGGAGCAGATGCTTTGAGAGATTCAAAAATACTGAGAATTCAACCTATAGTGCAGAACCTATAGGTTGCCTTCTTACTGGTGATTTTTAAATCGTAGAGAATTAATCTAGACCATTTGCAAGCTTGTAATATTTGGGAAAGAACTTGGAACTATATTCCAACATTTGATCTTCTAATTGAACAACAACAGGGTCACTGCAGCTTTTTTTCCCAAATATGTCGAATACGCCAAGAATAGCGTCTTCCATGGTCACACCTGTATCCGCCAAGTAATTTTTGGAATATCGAGCAGAATATATATCTAATTGTTCTTCGCGCAAGTTGCGGGCAAACCAGTCAAACAATCCAAGAGAAAAAGCCCCTTCGGCCTGCATGCCGTGACTCGATGCGATGTTGTAAAATTTATTTTTGAAACTATAGGTATAACTTATAGGTGCTAAACGTTCCGAACGTGTGGTCATGTTCCAGGCATTTTTGTATTCCCGTATTCTTTCTTTTGTCACAGTCACCGAGACCGGGTTGGGCCCAAGACAAGACTTATAATTAACATCGTAATTAGTAAGATAGGTTTGCAACATGATATTTGATAACGAAAAGGAGTGCCGCAAAGCACTCGTGATGTTCTTTCCAGATGCTTGCACTATCAAATTCATAAAGCCGCCGAGTTGATTATCTTTTGACATGTTATTTAGCAATCCAGTGGTGACTGACTCAGTTAACTGGGCTAGTGGTTCACCAGCGCGGCGGTCAAGAGCGGCAGCTTTGCCAAAATCACCGTAATAGATTGCGCTAAGATATTCGCAACCTTTTAAACCTTGGAAAGGACCTTTCTGTCCTATCCGGCAATACATTCGTACTTCTTGGTCATAGGGGCGACGATCCTCAGGAAAAAGACCATATTCCATGGCTTTCTGGAAATCGATAATCGCGTCTATATGGACATTTTTGCCCCTAAGGTTAGATTCAGCTAGTGCATCAGCACATTGCATGGATTTAATCTCATTTGCCGCTTGTTGCCTGTCACTGTTGGTAGCAAATGCCGACGCAATAATGGCACGTCGAGTTTTGTTTAACCCACAGCGAAATTCACAATTATTTTTCTGATTGGGATCTACTGTTTCGCAGCCTTTAGCGTTCGCAAACTCGTAAGCTTCACTCATCTGTTCGTATCTGAAGGGGCGCTTTTTGATACGTATTGCCGGGATCTGCTGGTTTGGCAGGTATTCCCTTGCAAAGGCCACATGTGCAGGCACAGGTGGTGCATTAAATACGAACTGATCAATTTCCATTGCTGGTGAATTGTTAGCAGCAAAGTCTCTAAAAGCAGTCGGCCAAGCGTCTTCTTTTAACCAGTCACTTAGTTTGCTAATGACTTGACGGGCTGTCCTGTGTTCTTTAATTTTATAGATTGCACTAAAACACTGGCGCATTTGTTCGTCAAGTACATCCAATTGCGCACGCAATTCTTGGTAGTTTTGCTGCTCTAGGTTCTGCAATTTTTTATGTATATCCAACGACTGAGAAGATACGTTTGCACAGGCGCGCTGGCAATTTCTTTGACTTGCGCCAGCGGATTGACATCTTTTGGCTATTTTGGCTGTAGCTCTAGACAATCGTAGTGGACTCACATGATGGGCCACATAACCACCGGGAGCCCAAGACAAATTTTCTTCAAAATCAGCTGAGTCATTTGGTTGAGGATCTCTTGTAACAACTTCTACCGGTTTTGTTTGTTTAGTCTTTGATACAACAGGCTTGTCAGATTTTTGTGGCACTTTTTTGTGATTGACAGTTTGTTTTGCTGAAACTATGGCTGCGTCTAATGAATTGTTTTGGGGCCAGTTGCCATTATCAAATTCGGTTTGTATGCGTTGTAATTCTTTTAGAATCGGGGTTTTAGTTTTAGACATATTCAAACCAAGTATGCACCCAGTTAAGTCGTTACCAATTTGCTTTTTGCCTGTTGTATAATTTTTAACATTAGCTGTGCGAATGGATGCATTTTTACAGGACTTGATGCATGTGCCTTTAACTAAGGAGCCCAGAAAGCCTTTATGAATGTCTTTGCAGATCTTGGAGGCGTTATCAAATTTTCGTGCTAGGTCTTGGATATTATTATTAACGTTTGAAAGTGTGTTACTAGAGAAAAGTAAAAAAAAACAGCTGAGAAAAAACACCTTATTCATATTGCACCCCATTGTTTTAGTATTTTTTTGTCAAGTACACTATGAACCATGTTTGATTTTTAGCCAGCTAATAACGCCAAATACTTTTCCTCTATAACTTCATCAAACTTACAGCCAAATATAAAAATGAAAAATGCTTCTTTTGGTCATTTGTGAGTAAACTGCGTTTTGGAAATAGGTTAAATATCAATTGAGTTTAAGGAGAGTTAAATGTTTAGTCACGTGATGATAGGTGCTAACGATATACAAGAGTCTAAGAAATTTTACGATGCGATTTTAGGTGCTTTGGGTTATGAAGAAGGCACCATTGATCCCAAAGGTCGTTGTTTCTATTTCACTAAAACGGGTGTTTTTGGCTTAAGTGTACCCATTGATGGCAAACCTGCCAGTCACGGCAATGGTAGTACTCTGGGTTTTGCTATTGAAAACGAAGAGCAAGGGCTTGCTTGGCATGCTGCTGGTTTAGCTAATGGTGGCACAGCTTGTGAAGATCCTCCTGGTGTGCGTGATGGTGGTACTATGAAATTATTTTTAGCTTACTTAAGAGACCCTTCAGGCAATAAAATCTGTGCCATGAAGCGTGTAGGTTAAGTACTTCTGGAATAAAATATTGTGGCTGTTTCCTGCAGCCACACAACCCATAGCAATATCTTAGCTATTGATTGGAAAACGCTTGGCCAGTCGCCTGAAAAAAGGTTCACTGCGAATAGCTTGTGTAGGATATTTGTGACGCAGAATAATACACAAAAACACAGGGATACGTACCCTGTGGCAGATATCCTTTTTTAACTCATTTTAGCTAACAGACTTAACGGTGCGATACGGGCCACGTACCTGAACAATGCCCATGGCCACTTTGGCACGTAACTGTTGGCGACTTCTTTTTCGATGTCTTTGACTATGGCTTTGCAGCCTGTTTCTAGATCTACCATAAAGGGGACTTTTTTGACTTTTTCGTTGATTTCGGTGCGAATAAAGCCGGGGTGAATGGTGGTGACTTGAATTGGCGTATCCAGCATTTCGATACGAATACCTTCGGTCATCGAGCTTAAGCCAGCTTTAGTTGCTGCATATACTGTAATGGCTCGCCTGGCGCCTCGAATAGCGCTCATAGACGAAATGGTTACTAAATGCCCAGCATTTTGTTTACGTAACACTTCCATCGCCGCTTCGCATTGGGCTAGGGCAGAAACAAAGTTGGTTTGTGCAGTTTGTTTATTGGCATAAAAATACCCTGTGCCTATTGATGCACCTTTGCCAATACCTGCATTAATAATGATGCGGTCTAGGCTACCTAAATCTTCTGCAAAGGCTTTGACTACCTCAAATACTTGCTCATGGTTATCAACATCTAAGGAGCGGATAAATACTTTGATATCGGGGTTAATGGTCAACAACTCTTGCTTCAGTGATTTCAGGTTTTCCATTCGACGGGCACATAAAGCTAAGTTACGGCCCATTTTGGCAAACTCGATAGCCATGCCTTTGCCCAAGCCAGAACTTGCGCCTGTGATTAAAATATTTTGTCTGATCATCTTGTTTGTTCTCTTATTTGTAAGTCAGAAGATGTTTGTTATCACCTTCGAATGTGCTGTTCGCCAAGCTCAGATAAACAATCATATTCTGCTTTACCAAAGGAAGCTTGGCCATGTCTAATCAAATAAATCGAGGTCATGTTAGCGCTTCACCTAAACCTGAAGCGCCACCTGTTATTAGAACTGTCTGCATTACTGGTATTTCTTCAGTTCTAAACGGGCAACCATGCCTTTATGCACTTCATCAGGTCCGTCGGCCAATCGTAGTGCCCTAGCGCCAGCAGCAAAACGGGCCAGTGGGAAGTCGTCACACATACCGGCACCACCATGAATTTGGATAGCCATATCCACCACTTCTTCAAGCATTTTTGGCACTGCGACTTTAATCGCAGAAATGTCCACCATGGCATTTTTAACGCCCACGTTATCAATTTTCCAAGCGGCTTGTAGTGTTAATAAACGGGCTTGTTCAATAGCAATACGTGCTTCGGCAACACGTTCTCGGTTGCCACCTAACATCATGAGAGGTTTACCAAAAGCGGTACGTGACATGCCGCGCTGCATCGCCAGTTCCAAGGCTTTTTCAGCACAGCCAATAGAGCGCATGCAATGATGAATACGGCCCGGCCCAAGGCGACCTTGGGCAATGGCAAAACCTTTACCCAAACCAACCAGTAGGTTTTCTTTGGGTACACGTACATTAGTAAAGTGCATTTCGCCATGACCAGAAGGCGCGTCATAATCACCGAATGCTTGCAACATACGTTTAATTTCAATGCCCGGTGTATCTAGCGGTACCACTACCATGCTGTGCTGGCTGTGTTTGTCATTTTCTGGATTAGATAGCGCCATAAAAATAGCAATTTTGGCGTTGGGATGACCTAAACCTGTAGACCACCATTTTTTGCCGTTAAGCACTAATTCATCACCGTCTACTTCAACGGTTGCTTGCATATTGGTGGCATCAGATGAAGCCACATCGGGTTCGGTCATACCAAACACTGAGCGTATTTCACCGGCTAATAGCGGTTTAAGCCACTTCTCTTGTTGGTATTCGTTACCAAAGTGATAAAGCACTTCCATATTGCCGGTATCAGGGGCATTGCAGTTAAATATTTCCGAGGCAAACAACACTCTGCCCATTTGTTCTGCTAGCGGCGCATATTCTAATGTGCTTAAACCTTTGCCCAATTTTGCATCAGGTAAAAATAGATTCCATAACCCCGCTTCTTGGGCTTTTTTCTTAAGTGGTTCAATTAATGGATGAGCTTGCCAATTCTTCCAATCGCCGCCGGGATTTAATTCGAGGGTTTCGGCATAAATTTGTTCTTCAACTGGATAAACGTGTTCATCCATAAAAGCTTTAACACGTTCGATATAACCTTGAGTTTTTTCGCTGTGGTTAAAATCCATAATAGTGACTCCAAAAGTTAGGGGAAGTAGCAATGAGCTAAGCATAGTCTCTTTGTTAGGTTGAATGAAATGAAAAATACTATATGGTTACTATGAATTGTATTCATTTAGGTGGTTTGATGACAGACGTGACTAAGATCCAGCAGCTTGACCTTAACT
>Ga0316209_1001439_pt1 | contig 24597 bp, 25 predicted proteins | sample 6monopyrite_MG_FD_204945 | JGI IMG/M metagenome (GOLD analysis project Ga0316209, IMG submission 204945) | Microbial mat bacterial communities from mineral coupon in-situ incubated in ocean water Damariscotta River, Maine, United States -... | ecosystem: Environmental > Aquatic > Marine >...
TAATTGTAAACTCAACTTTTTGGCCTTCGGTCAAAGTTTTGAAACCAGAACCTGTGATTGCGCTGAAGTGTGCAAAAACGTCTGGGCCAGATTCCTGTTCGATGAAACCAAAACCTTTAGATTCGTTGAACCATTTAACAGTGCCAGTAGTAGTAGACATAATCTTATCCTATATATTTCAAGAGTAATTTGTGGCTTTAAAATTAAAACCGTTTTTGCTGGAAGTGGTGCTATTACTTACGAACAGGACGAGGATCTATAGACAAGGCATCGAAATGGTGTACATAAATATCAGACTTACTTTCAAGCTGAGTGAATTATAAACCGATTTATTCAGTAGTCAAACGCTAAAACAACTAAATTCTGTATTATTTCAATTATTTACACTATATCCATAAGATACAATGGAAAAAACAGGTCTATATCAACCTTCGCGCCACTCTAACTTGATCAAAGCGACCATCGACATGAGAACATCTTCGACTTCCAGGTACTTTTCCAGCGGAGAGTCGTGCATAACAAAAATGTGTCCATCAATCCGCTCTGCGCTTCGACTAAATGCCAACCCTGCGTAATCTGATACGCCCATGACCTCCAAATCAGGGTCATCAGGAAAAGCGCGTTGTGCGTCACGAAAAAAACAGAATTTTTCCTGCCCCAGCACTTCTGCACAGGGTGTTTTATTAAAATCATAAGAAAAACAGTCGACAAATTTTCCATTGTCGTACAAAGCCAAAATCTCCACCTGAGAGGAGTTGGGGATTAATCTACTGACGGCAGCCCAACGGCAGGCAGAACTTATCGCTGCAGATGCTGCAATCGCTTCCGCAAAAGGGATGCATTGGTTCAACCAGCGGTTGGCAGCTTCTATCGCCTGAGTCGCCGGAGGCGTATCAGCTGAAATGTCGAACTTTTGTTTAAGACCATTAGAAAAAGTGACAATTGACATGCTTTGATTCAGTAATAGGAGGCTTAGCAGGATATTGAGTAAGTTTAGACAATAATAGAAGAACTGCAAATAATCCTTTGGTACCAATGCAAGATTTCCAGATAAGCTTGCCATTCTATCTCGCCAGTCAATATCAACCACGAGTTGCTGATTTCCCGACACATCTATTTTGCCTGTTCGGATTTACTAACTTTTGCGCTTACCGGTTTAATTTTACCAGTAATCATCGCCGTGCCTGAAAGAATGATAAGACCGCCTACAAGCGTATTTAGTTGAAACGACTCCTGCAAAAACAAATATCCCCAAAATAACCCGAATACGGGGATCAGAAAAGTGACCGTTGTGGCGTTGGCCGCACCGGCATTTTCGATCAGTCTAAAATACAGGATCTGCGCCAGTCCGGTGCAAGCCAGTGCCAGTACACCAACATTAAACCAGGCAAGCATGGAAGGTGACTGCTGCGGCCACAGCCAGATGGCAAATGGTGTCAATACCAAGGTGGCGGCCAACTGACTACCAACGGTCAGCGTTAACGGATTGACCCCCAACAGATTCTTGCGAGTATAGTTGGCGGCAAGCCCATAAAAACCAGCACCAGCCAGTCCCGCCAGTACCGCAATCCCCTCGCCACCCGCATAAAACCCAAGCTTGTTCCACACCAGCGTTACCACGCCGATAAATCCAATCGCTAACCCCGCGACAGCTATTGTAGAGAGCCTTTGGCGCAGCCAGAAGTAACCAATTAGTGCGGCAAATAAAGGGGTTGACGCGTTCAGAATGGATGCAAATCCGGCGGTTACATAAATAGTCGAATAAGCAATGAGAGAAAACGGAATAGCCGAGTTGAGAATGCCGACCATCGCTATCGGCCAGGCGTTTTGGCACATTGCCGACTGCTGCTTTTTGATAAAAAGCACGGGTAACATCAACAATCCTGCGATAGCCACCCGAACCGCCATCATGGGTATCGCGCCAAATTCCGGAACCGATACTCGCATAAACAAAAAAGAAGCACCCCATAAGCCCGCCAGCAGCAGTAGATCCACTCGATCTCGATTTGTCATTTTAGTTTTGTCACTGTCATAGGGGAATTCCGAGAATCTCAATAAACCAGTGCAATAGCCCCGGAGTTTTCAATGTTGCATTATGAAGATAGTTGAGCGGGATTTCATCAAATAAACAGCTGATTATTTTGTCTTAAATAGCCTCGGGGTTTCAATTGCGATAACATGGGCTCAGTCTCATTTTTTTAATGACACTTTGAGTGGCAAAGTTCTTTTATGAAAACAAAAAAATCACCTCTTCGCTTTACCGGTTCCCGAATTTTCATCTGCGCAACCAGCATTTTCTGGATCGCGGTTAATACGCCGGCCAACGCTCAAACGCTGCTTTGGCTGGGCTACGCGCAAAATCAATCTGACTATTTTGGTGATGGTCGAAGCCAGCTTGAACCCGCTGGTGGCAGCTTTGGGATCAGCTACGAGATTTCTGAACAATGGCAGGTGTCCCTGAGTTATGCCGAATTTGAAGGCGACGGTAACTGGCCGGTGACGGGCATGGGGATGGACTTCAGTCAAGCCAGAAACTCCGCCCGATCTGAATCAAATCTCGGGGCGCTCAGTTTTTCCTGGGTGCAGCCCGACTACAGCCTTTCGCTGGCTTACAGTCAAGCCGAAAATTCCGACCGTGCGCTGCTGCGACTTCCTTTAAGTGTAGAGGGCGTCGAAGGCGAAGATAAAGTGCTTAGTTTAAGCTGGGACAATTTTGCCGAACACCAGGAAATTCTTTTTGGCTGGAGCCTTGGCGTACAATACGCCGATAGTGAAAATAGATCGTTACAGGTCTTTTTTACCGAACCGACGACCACCGCAGCAACTGCTTTTGATCAGACCAGCTGGAGTTCATTTGTCGAGTTGAGCGCCAGTCACTGGATTGAGCAACCGTCTTTTAGCTGGGCACCGCAATTAACAATTAGCTGGAACTGGGAGCTGGAGAGCAGCGGCGACCCGGTTATCGTCGTAAACCGGGGTGACCAACGGCATATATTTACTCAGTTTAATGATCGCATCGACGGCGGATTTCGCGCGCCCGACTCCGGCTTCTGGGAGTTGGCATTTAACTTCGATTTTCACAACGACTGGAGCGGTCAAATCGCTTACAGTAAAAGTCTGTCGGTAGACTCTCAAATCGAAGGGCTTTCTTTTGACATCAGTGTCCTCTTCTAGCATCCCTTCTTTTCTGGCGCTGTTTCATGCGTTTAAGGAGCTGGCGTTTTCTATCCGGCGACATGCGGTCAAATTGCTCGCGTAATTTTTGTCTTTTTGCGGGCGACATTTGTTTAAACCGGTTGAATGTATCACGTAGCCGACGCTGTGTTTCTGGCGGTAGTTTCTTAAACTGTTGGAAACGTCGTTGCAATTTTTCCTGCTGCTGCGGGGATAATGATTGCCACTTCTGGTAACGGTTTTTTACCGCGTTTTGCTGCGCCGAATCCATACTTAACCAGCGATTAGCACCACTGATCAACTTCGCTTTTTTATCCGCACTCATGCCGGACCAGCGGGATTCAAACTTGGTCAGTACCTGTTGGACTTCCGGCTTCAAATTGGCCCACTCATTCTGCGTACTGGCCGCCAGAACAGGGTTAAATCCGCTCGCAAAAACGAAGCCGACAAGTATGGCTACTATCAAATTTTTCATCACTTGTTGTCCTCCGTTTTAGCTGGTTTATTACTCAAAATTTTTGATTTCAGTGGTAATTCCTGATTTGTATCTTCCTGTTTCGCAGATGGCGCTCCGTTAACCTCGACCGACTCCAGTTCCAGCATATCCAGTGGGTCACTATAGTCACCGTCAACCTCACTCATGTTCGCCAGAAATTCCAGAAAAGCTTCATCTGGCGGGTTAATTATGTCTGTTTCTTCAGCAAAAACCGGCGCAGTTTGAAACAGGGTTGTTGTTATCATCGCCGCCACTTTATAGCTTCTCACTAATGTTTTCCTCGGCCATCCAGTAGACAAACTCAAGATCTTCCAGAAGCTGAGGATCTTCATGCAATTCCTCAGCAAATAGCGGAAGCGGCTGGCTCTCTTTTACCGGCCAAAGCTGCCAACCTAAAGTCAACACCAGCAAAAAACTGATAGCGCCCGCCGTTTGCAACAAGGGTCTAAACCCTGATTTTGCCTCAACTGCCTCAACACGAATACGATTGAGACGCCGCCGGACCTCCGGAGACAATTGCTCAATGCTCTGGTCGAGAGCCTGGTTGACCTGCGTTTCGGTCACTTGGTCAAGCGTATGCAGGTCAGTTTGCTTTTTAAAACCATCGTCTCTCATGTTTGTCTCCCGATTCCCGTTATTCGCTTATCGCCAGGGCATTTTTTAGAGCCTGTTTTGCTCTTGAATAATGCGTTTTGACACTGCCTTCAGTGCACCCCATGACGCTCGCCGTGTCCTTTACGCTCAACCCCTCCCAGCTGCGCAACAAAAAACACTGTTGTTGCCGTGTCGGAAGTGTTTTTAGCGCCAAAGAGACTTGCCTGAGCTGATTTTCTGCAGCGACTTGCCGCTCCGGAGTGATGTTGTTACTCGCATTTTCCTGGATCTCAAAATGCGAATCGTCCCGCTCCGAATTCTTCCAGAAAAACAGGGTTCGATAAACTTTCCTGCGACGAAAATAATCCATGATTCGACTATGCAAAATTTTGTAAAACAAGGGACGCCACTGTTCGGCAGGTTTGTCAGAATACTTTTCTACCAGTTTGATCATGCTGTCCTGAACAATATCCAACGCATCCGCTTCATTTTGAGTCGCTATTTCAGCCATACGAAAAGCTTTTTTTTCGACTTGACTCAAAAATTGCGCGATTGATATGTTCAGAGCGCGTCTCCGGAAGGTCGTATTTTGAATATTTTGATTTTCGTTGTAAACAAACGTCGGTTCAAACTGACTGCTTACCTGAACTGACAGCATGCTAAATCCCCCTGAGAATAGCCCATGGCACCGCTGCAATGCAACGGTGCCTCAAAGAAATGTCTGTTCACCTTAATTTGGCTATCAAACATAGTTTTCAGACTCAATCCAGTTTAATCGCAATTTTCAAAGCGCTGAGTATACGGGTCTCATGCGAGAATCCACCCATCGCGTGAAGTCCGTCGATTGACTCCCCCTCGTCCAGCTTGAGCTGCAACACAGCTACAAAATCGGCAAAGTTGGAAAATGCACTGACCGTATCGCCACTGCGCAGGGTATAAATTCCGCGCTCGCCCAGAGGTTGAATGCTAACGGCGCTATCAAACGTAGTCAGGTCGGTTCTGATGCCACCCTGAATCAATTTATAAACACCACCCTCACCTTCATTAACGATATTGATCACTAATTGCTCAGTAGAAATTTCCGAAAAAGCGAGCACATCGTCACCATCGGGCCAGTCAATAAACAACTGGCTGCGGGACTGAGAATAATCAATCACAGTCATGGCTTCAAAATCCGCAGGGGCAGTGCCAAACGCAGACACAAAACCACTGACGCGAACCGGGTCGGAAACAGCCAGGTCGGTTACCATTCTACCGTTACCGCCCATACCTCCACCCATCGTGCCGTCGCCCATCATGCCGCCATTACTCATACCGCCGATTTCAACCTCATAAGCGTCCGGGTCGGCGTCAAAACTTTCATCAATGCCGGTGCCGGAAAAATCATAGACTTCGGGTAAACGTCCTTGCAGAGATTGCAGCTCCATTGTCAAATCAGCGTCATCGACTTCAACGACATGACCGGAAGCAAAGGTAAGTCGCATACGAATAGCACCTTCAGTGGCATCAAGTATAAGGCCTGTGTCAGTTTCACTGATTTCGCCCAGAACTGTAACCGCCTGTCCAACCGATAAATCGTCAATAGTGACCTCGTCATGGATGCGGCGAGGCTTACCTACCAGTGTGTTTTCTCCGATTAACACGCTGATCTCATCGTTAAAATCGACACTGCCATTCTGACGGATTAAGGAAACACCGCGAACGCTCAGCGTATTTCCCTCGCGTGCGACAATGACTCCGCGCGCCGCATCTTTATCGCTGCCCGGAACGCTGGATCCAGCCAGCACGACGGACGCGGTAAAATTATCTTCGGCACGATTAAACACGCCAAATGAAACTGACGGCGTTCCCTCTGTCAGGGTCGCCATTTGTGCCAGCCCGGCGGCCCCGCTAAAACCTTCACCATTGATTTCAAAATTAGTCTCTTCGTTGGTCGTCACGTTAACGCCACCAAATCGTCCATCCATGCGATGAAACGGTCTTACTGCAATACGAAACAGCGACTCATCTTCAACCACCCTAATTAGCGGGCCTCTTATGCGAAACTCTTTACTCATAACCGGGTCGACTTCGGCGGTTAAGAAGGGTTCGGTGGTGACCGTAACCGGCTCTGCTTGCAGATTAACCGTGTGTGATGCAGACAAATTAAAATCCAGCTCCAGCATAGCGGGACGGTGGCGCGCGATGTTCAGACGGTTATCCTGATCGAACTCCAGTTGCATTGTTTGCGATAACAGGGGCTGCCCGTTTTCATCCACCATCATAGCGTCGACGGCGACCCCGTTTTTCTCTACCTGGATACTCGCGTCCGTATAATCAACAGTGATACTGCCTGACATATAGATTCCTGCAGGGACAGTCGCGGCAGTAGCCAGCTCACTTAATTCAATGTAGTCGACAAAATTAACCATCTGCGCGGTCGGCATTACCGAGACACGCAGACCATCGGTGCGCATTAATTCCAGCCCGCTGATAGTAACGGTATAATTTAAGAAATCACCCTCGGCGTCAGTCAGACCCACCAGCAGCGGTCCACAGTTGTCGTCGTCATTTTCTTCATCTTCAGTGACACATTGATCTGCGGTAGCTAACGGAGGCTCGGGAGCGTCAGCGCTACCGCCGCCACAGGCGGTCAGGGTTAATAAAAATAAGGAAACAAATAGTGCAGTTAGCCAGTTTTTTTGTGTAGTCATGGTTCTTCTCCTCGGTGTGTATACCGGATGTAACGCGATCAACGTGAATGGGTTGACCGGGGAGAGATGTTTTTTTCGATTAGGCCGAAAAAATTCAGCCGATGAATTTAACTGAGGCGATTAATTGAATAACGGGCTAATCAATACGAAGGGGAAAATAGTGAATGTTATTTGACTGGCATCTTATATCATTGGCATCTTATATCCGGGCACCTCGTCAAGATTCATTTTGCTGCGTACAAATATACCGCTGCCGCGTCCAATTTCCTGATCTTTTGCGTTGTAAACGACAGACTCGGCAATAAACTGGCTGCGATTTTGATTGACCACGCGACCAAGCGCGCGCATTTCACCGCTGGAAATCGGGCGAGTCAGGTAAGTGGTAAAAGAGGTTGTGAGTACAAAAACTTCCGGTTCAAGCGAATTGGCGGCAAAAAATGCGGCGTCATCCAGCATTTTAAAATAAACCGATCCATGAACCGCCTGCGCCGCATGAAAATATTTTGACTCGACCTGAATGCTGATCTCGGCTTGACCCTGGCTGACCTGCATTACCGGCTTATAATAGTCATTCAAAGGCGCCGCCTGATACATACTTTCCAGGCGGCGATAATGATTACCCCAATCCATCTTTAAGTCTGACTCAGCTGTTTTCAAAAAATGCTGCGCGAGTTTCGGCGGAGAGCTCAATTCCGCTCAGATTAGCCCGTTGCAACAACTGCCAGAAGTAACGATAGGTCGCGCGGTCGTGCAACTCACCTTTGTATTGAATGGGTCCCCAGTCGGCTGCCTGCGCTGCCAGCAATATTCCTTCGGCGTCTTCTACTTCTGAGTAGTCGGGTTTCATCGCGTCGACTATCGCACCAACCTGCGTCGGGTAAATACTCCACATGCGCATAAAACCAAATTCGTTGCGCGCACGCCCCGCATCATTTTGAGTTTGTTCGACATTTTTCAGGTCAAGGGTGACGTTGTGCGCCGGTACTATTCCGTTTGCCAGAGCCGCCGCCACCATTTCGGTTTTGGCCCTGACTAATAAGGGGTGCTCAAACTGACCGGGGCTGCGCATACAACTGGCCGGGATAGCGCCATAATGGCCGCTGACAAAATCCATCATGCCGAAATCCAATACCTGAATCCAGTCGACTTCGGCAATTTTCCACACGTCTTTTAAAGCACCATGGGTTTCCACCAGTACGTGGATTGGAATTTCACGATGAATTTCATTTGCGCGTGAGACTTTTTTGATATATCCCACCATTTCCTCAATTTGATACGCAGCGGTAGATTTTGGCAGCGTGATATAGGCGACTTTGTCGCCGATTTGAGGTACCAGAATATCAATATCAGCCTGCCAGTGTGGGTGACTATAGTCATGAATTCTAACCCCCATCATATGATTTACATTGGCGTCACTGGCGATAATCCGGGCTACCATTTTCGCGTGTTCGGCTTCTTTGCCTGCGGCTGCGCCGTCCTCGCAATCACACGTAATATCGAACACGGGGCCGATTTTCTGTTGCATTTCCAGTGCTTTTAAAATGAGCTTTTCACTGCCGGCAAAATGCTCACAACTGGGGATCACCGGGAAAGGCTTCTCTGCGTCAAAAAGTGCTTCGTTGGGGTGGACATTAGCCGACATTTCTCTCTCCTGTCTTTACTCGTTTTGTGTTAACACTGCCGTTTAAATCATGAATACACTGGCTTTATCTCAATAAATACTGCCGCGCGCAACCGTAAAAGTCTTATACTTTAGTCAGAATCTGGAAAAAGTCGGTTGTTATTCGAGCGGGATAGATTACTCTACACAAACGCCCCTTTCCAGACCAATTTAAACAATTGTTTGAAATCTTTGTTTAAATCGGTATGATTTAATTTGAGCTTAAGACATCCGACCAGTCGAGGTAAAGTAAAAATTACCTACTCGCTAAAATTTCGCAACATGAAGGACTTTGCGAAACCGAGGAATATCGACGTCGCAACTAAACATTAGCGCTAACCAAATTTGGGACCAAGGACATGAATTATCATAACGAATTCTTAGAGCAAGTTAACGAACAGGACGTTCTCGGCGGATTTTGGCCCGGCATTCAGCTTTATTACCCGCCGGTGAAGTACTCGCCGGCAAAATCAGAATACGAGACTATGGAGCAGGCGGTGGCTCGACTGAGGCGTCACGCTCATAATTGTCCTGCGCACACATTGTTATTTGATCTGGAAGACGGCTGTCGCCAAAAAGCCATGAGTCGCGAATTACTGCGCAATGAGCTGCCCGACTTCCCCGAGCGCGATTTTCAGATCGCGCTCAGAATTAACCCGTTTCGTACCGAAGAATACGAAAAAGATCTCGAACTAATCCAGGACGTCGCTGAACACATTGATGTCATTATTCTGGCAAAAGCGGGTGAGATGTATGGTTCCGCCGAAATTCGCGACCTCTCGGCGTGGCTGGTCGGCGTCAATCCGAAAATAGAAATTCAACCCATTATCGAACACCCGCGATCGTTAAAAATTGCCCCCGAATTAATGCAGTTTTCGACCGTTAAGCATGTTGTTTTTGGCATCCATGATTTTTCCAAAGCCATGGCAATTCATCTGACGCCGGAAGGCTGGATAGACGAGTTAAAAACCTATTTGCGCAACCTGTTACTGGAAGCGAGAATTTCAGGCACCGGTGTGATCGGTGGAGTCGAAGTGCTGATAAACGACACCCCCATGCCGGAAAAAAATATTGAACCACATGATGTAAGGCGCTGGCTCGACCTGCACGGCGACCACGAAAGTCACGTTGTACACCGCCACGCGACAGTCGAAGCCCAGATGGGACTGACGGGTAAACAGGTGATTCACCCGTATCACATTCATTTGTGTAAAGTCGCTTTCACTCCGTCACCATTAATTATTCAACGCAACGTAAAAATGCTCAAAGCCGCCATCGACGCCGACGCACTTCTCGGCGGCGCCATTCGATTTGAGGGTGAAATGCTGGATCCTCCGATGTTCGGAAAAGCCCTGCAAACCCTGTTGCGTGCTTACGCGTTAAAATCCTTATCGGCAGACGACAAAGCCTTTGCTATGGACGTGCTGAAAAAACTCCCCATACACGTCATCCGCGAAAACTGGCCCTACGGCAGAATTTAAATTCAGGACTAATAATGAGCCTCCAAATCGAAAATTACCTGGTGGAAGAAGATCACAACTGGCGCTGGCAACTTCCCGAGCAATTCAATATTGCACAGGCCTGTGTCGAGCAACACGTTGACGCGGGCAACGGCGACAATATTGCACTCATTGTGGAAGACCATCTGCTCGGAACAAGACAGCTTTCCTATGCGCAACTGAACGAGCAGAGTGCGCGTCTTGCCAGTGTTCTGGGCGAACAGGGATTGCAACCGGGAGATAGAGTTCTGATCCGCCTGCCCAATTCAACGGACTACCCGGTCAGTTTTTTCGGTTGTATTCGCTATGGCGCTATCGCGGTACCAACTTCGACTCTGCTGGCGGCAAGTGAAGTGGCCTATCTGGCTAAAGACTCGGAAGCCAAAGTGCTGGTCACGGCGAAAAGTATGTGGCCGGAGCTGAAAAGTCTGCTGCAACAACAAACCAGCCTCGAAGCGGTTTACCTGACGGGTGACGGCGAAATGCCAACGCAGGAAAACTCATCAGTTCGTCTGCTCGATTTTGAGCAGTTGCTCGCCAGCGCTCAACCACAACAAACGATCAACCCCAGTTCACCTCATGATCCGGCCTATCTGGTTTATACCTCGGGCACCACCGGCTACCCTAAAGGTGTCTTACACGCGCATCGCTCCTTAATTGGTCGACTGCCCGCCAGCCGCTACTGGTTCGATTTCAAAGCCGGCGACAGGATTATGCACTCAGGAAAATTCAACTGGACTTATGTGCTGGGCTCAGCTTTGATGGATCCACTATTTCACGGCCACACGGTGATCGTGCACGAAGGTCCCAATGACGCGAGCACCTGGCCCAAACTCATTAAGAAACACGACTGCACCATTTTTATCGGCGTCCCCACCATTTACCGGCAAATCATTCAAAAAACCGATTTTGGTGGCGCGGACGTACCCTCATTACGTCACTGTATGAGCGCGGGAGAACATCTTTCTGATGAAATGCTGATGGCCTGGCGCGCGAGATTTTCGATGGACGTATTTGAAGCGATCGGTATGTCGGAATTTTCCTATTATATTTCGCAGCGTAAAAGCTCACCGATCAAGCCGGGCGCGGCGGGTTTCGCTCAACCGGGCCATGCAATTGAACTACTCGACGGCGAAGGCAAGTCGGTGGGCGTTAACGAAGAAGGCATGATCGCGGTACCCGATGATGACCCCGGCTTGTTCCTGAACTACTGGCAACTACCTGAAGAAACCGCCAAAGCACGCCACGGCGGCTACTTCTTTACCGGCGACTATGCGCGTATCGACGAAGACGGCTATATCTGGTTTCTTGGCCGTAAAGACGACATTATTAACACCTTTGGCTATCGGGTTTCGCCGCATGAAATTGAGCGGGTGATTAAGACTCACCCGCAGGTTGCCGACTGCGTTGCGCTGGGCGAAGATATCGGCCAGGACAAAACCCTGGTCAGCATTTGCGTGATTCCGGTGTCAGGCGAAGAGCCGGACGAAGCGACACTGCTTAAATTTGGCATAGACAATCTGGCCAAATACAAAGCGCCCAAAATTGTGCATTTTTACCAGGACTTTCCGCGCACAAAAAATGGTAAAGTATTGAGAAAACAGCTTCTTGTTGAACTGGAAGACAAGCGTAAAAAACAATCGACTAATTCGGGAGATTCAGCATGAGTTTTCAATACCGGCCGCGACGTAGCGTTTTATACGTTTCCGCGCACGAGCAGCGTCACATTGAAAAAGCGCGCCAACTGGCCGCGGATACGGTTGTTTTCGACCTGCAGGAATCGGTGCCACCGCAGCAAAAAGACAATAGCCGCGCGCAACTGCTCAAGGTATTACAGAATCCGGATTTTGGTTACTCAGAAAAAGTCATTCGAATTAATTCCCTCGACTCAGACTGGGGCATGGACGATCTGCGCGCAGCGGTCAGTCTGGATATCGACGCGATCTTGTTTCCCAGCGTAGAAAGCGGTGGAGAGCTCAAGGCGTCCATCGCGACTTTAGACGAAGCTGGCGGCAAGCACCTGTCGGTGATGGCAAACATTGAAAGCCCCAAAGGCGTATTACGAAGCGAAGAAATCGCGGGTAGCAGTGATCGATTGTCAGCCATAGTGTTGGGAACCACGGATTTAGCCAACGCCCTGCGGATCAACCTGACGACCGACCGAACCGGCCTGATGACCAGTCTGTCACTAACTATTCTGGGCGCTCGCGCGCATAATCGATGCATTATTGATGGCCCTCATTTTGACCTGAAAAACATCGAAGCCTGCGAATTTTCCTGTCGCCAGGCGCGCGATCTGGGATTTGACGGCAAAGCCGTGATCCACCCGGTACAACTGGCATACACCAACGATGCTTTCACCCCCAAAGGCGACGATGTAAAGCGCGCCAAGAAAATCATCGATGCCATCGCAGAAGCACACGGCATCGGACGCAGCATGGCGGTTATCGATGATCGCCTGATTGAGCCTTCACTTGAGCACTGGGCGCGTCGAGTCATCGCTTTGTACAATCAGGTACATGAGCTGGGACAGAGCGAATTGATAGGCCCCGAAAAATGAGAACGTTGTCAGCGCCATCGGGCAATTTTTTTGAGGATTTTCGCCTTGGGCAACAATTCAACCACGGTGTGCCGCGAACGATTACCGCCGCCGATGCGACTTTGTATACCGCATTAACCGGCAGCCGCTTTGCTTTGCATTGCGCGCAAACAGTCGCCAGTGGTTGTGGCTTTGAAGATATGCCCCTGGATAATTTTCTGGTATTCCACATCGCTTTTGGCAAAACGGTAAATGATGTGTCCCTCAACGCGGTTGCTAACCTGGGGTACGCCGAGGTGCGCTTTGATAAGCCCTGCTACGCTGGCGACACACTGAGCGTTAGCAGCGAAGTGATCGGTCTTAAACAAAATTCTAATGGCAAAACCGGGGTCGTTTATGTTCGCTCGACCGCATTGAATCAAAACAATCAAATTGTTGTCAGCTGGATACGCTGGGTCATGGTGGAAAAACGCGATCACCAGATGACCGCTGAAGCCGCAGTTGTGCCCGAATTTTCCGGTATCGTCGACGCCGATCAGCTAACGCTTGAACAACAAATTGATTTTTCCGGCTGGGAATCTAGTTGGAGCGATAGCCAGTTGCGTAGTCAAGATTTTGAGATCGGCGACCAGCTGTTTCACAATGACGGAATCACGATTAATCATTCCGATCACTCTCTGGCTACCCGTCTCTATCAAAACAACGCAAAAGTCCATTTCGACCAACACCGAATGGACAAAAGTAAGCATCAGGAGCGGCTGGTTTACGGCGGCCATATCATCTCACTATGCCGTGCGATCAGCTACAACGGCCTGGGTAATGCCATCTGGTTATGCGCGATCAATGGCGGCACTCACGCTAACCCCAGTTTTGCCGGTGATACGATTTATTGCCAGAGCGAAATCCTGGATAAGCAAGCAATCCCGTCCAGAAATGATCTCAGTTTACTCAGAATCAAAATGCTCGGGATCAAAAATGACTCGCCCGACAAGATGGAATATCTCTACCGGACAAACGACGGTCGTAATCAGTATCACCCCAACCTGGTACTGGATCTGGACTATTGGGCAGCAGTGCTCAACTAGCTGACTGAACGGTCTGGCTACGCTTTCCCTGTAGCCCGCCACAGTGAATCAATAGTATTTTGCTTCCCCTGGGGAAATATCTTTTATCCACCAGATCCATCACCGCATAAAATGACTTTCCGCTATAGATGGGCTCCAACGGGATCCCATGGGATTTTTCGAAACTCTGAATAAAAGTTGAGAGAATCTCGTTAGTCTTGGCAAATCCGCCAAACTCGTAGCCCCTGATGATCGAAGCCGCTGCCCGATCGCCAGCAAGTGCGCGCAAATGCTCGCTGATTTCAGAGTCGTTCTTCAATACCGGAATACCAATCACCTGACTATTCAACCCCAATTGCGAGACGCCCTGACAATAACCCGCCAGACTGGTACCGGTGGCAGCGGCAGTAACCAGATAGTCGTATGACTGACTTAGCTCCATCAAAGATTCGACCGTGCCATTGAGCGCGAGCTGGTTATACCCGCCCTCGCCAATCCAGAAAGTGTCTTTGTCCAGTTGCGGCGGCCTGTTCCGTAACTCCCGAAAGGCGCCGTGAGCGACCATTGTCAGCGATGCCCCCCAGCGAGTCGCGTCAATTAAAGTGGGCGTGAGCGTCTGTTGCGAATAGCCACGAACAAATAATTGTGCCTGCCAGCCAAGACAGTGAGCAAGATAACTCAAACTGTGTAACAGATTTGAATGACGTCCGCCCATGGATGCTATTTTTCGATAACCCTGAGCCTCGATAAAAAGCAGCAGGTGCTTGAGTTTTCGCCATTTGTTGCCTGAAATAATCGGGTGAAGCAGATCGTCCCGCTTTACCGTCAGATAAACACCGGCTCGTTCAAGAGCCGTCGCTTTTACCGGCTGACAGCGGGCCTCGCCAAGCTGTGCAAACAGGTGGGCAACTTTTTGTAAACGCATGGCAAATATTTACTGTCTGAATTAAGTGTTGGTCTGAATTAAGGTATAACTGATATTCGGGAGTTTCTAATCAGGTGAGCGCGCTGCTTCGCTCTGTCGGAAGATTTTGTCCCGTCAAAAAGCAAGGGAAAGAATTTCAGGCGTCAGCTACTGGTTGGCAGCTTTTTGCGAAGTTAAAAGCCAGGAGCTGTCGGCCCTTCGCCTTTCGACTCTAAGACGTCGATCAAGACCAAAATTTTTCAGCAGCCTTTCAACGCGTTCGTTATGGCCGAGACGTCGACGATCCTCTCGACGCTCCTGACCAACGTACACTCGATTGCCTTCAATTACTGTGTAGTTGGCATCTTTCGATGAATTTTTGTCCACTCTTTGGACCCTCAATTGGCAAATATTTCCTTACCTGGCAACCATTACGCCTAAACTAACGCTAAACCCAGCATAAACACTTCAACACTGAGCTGGCGAGGCCGCCAAAATCCTGGTTTCGTATCGTCCATGAGCAGAACAAAAGATCAGCATAGCTAACCAGTCAGCTTCCTGCCGAACCATAACTATTAATATTAAGGATTTTTGCTCAAAAATCAAACAAGCGAATGATATTCGGGTAATATTCACCGATAAAAGCAGATTTATCCACAGATATATCTCCTTTCGAAATATAGGAGAGTTCAATGCGCTCTATCAGGCTGCAGAAAAAATCGGTTTAAACGGCCTTAAGATAAGCTTTTTCTGGACCGAGTTTTGCCGGCGGACCAAAGTAAAAACCCTGCGCCCCGTCGACTCCGGCTTTTTGCAGATAAACGACATCTTCTTCCTTTTCGACACCATCGGCAAACACCTCAATTTGCCTGCTTTTAAGGTTAATCAGCAGGGTTTTTAACAACAACTGGCGCGCCTTATCCTGGTGAATATTGTGTACGATGCGGCGGTCGAGCTTGACCCTTTTGATCGGCAGTAAATCCAGGAAACTCAGGTCTTCATCCGGCGAACCGAATCGCTCTATACACCAACTGACGCCTAACTCAGTCAGTTGGCTAAATGCAAGACGCAACGCAGACAGGTTGGAGTTAACATGAACCTCTTTCACTTCAAAAGTCAGGTTGCGGCAGAGTTGCGGGTAGCTTGACAGTTTACCGACCAACCAGCCAACAAATTTCTCATCCAGCAAACTACTGATGAACAGGTTAATCGAAAGCTGTTCATCCTGGCTGCCCCGCTCACGGTAGAGGCAATACTTGATTACACCATCAACAACCTGACGGTCAAATTCCGCCGCCAGACCACACTGACTTGCCATTGGAAGAAAAGTATCTGCCGTCAAAAATTCTTTACCATCTTTTATGCGGGCAAGGACCTCCAGCTGGGTGGGCAAAGCGGTATCGAAAACGTGTGCCTGTTGAACAAAAAGTAGCACCTGTCGTTTTTCCAGAATATTCTGCAAAAAACTGCGCCATTTCAGACTTCCACGCACCTTGTTTTCAGAAAGTCCTTCGCCGTACATAAACCAGTTGTTACCGCCTTGCAGTTGCGCATTGCGCAAGGCCATATCGGCTTCGGCCAGAATCTTGTAGTAATCAAATCCCTGTTTATAGGCGGAAATACCAATATCCAGAAAATGTTCGTCGATCTCTTTGCGGTCAAAAATTCCCTTTTTGAATTTTTCAAACAGCTGCTTGCATAAAATATCGATGTTTTTCTGAGACTGGTTAGGGAGCAACATGGCAAAATCATTGGCGCGCAGGCGAGCGACCAGAGCGTTTGGAATTTCCGCGACGTATTTTCTTAACAAGTGGGCGATTGCCTGTAGATCGTCTTTATTTAAAATTGAGGTCTGGTTTTCGTCTAATTCAACAAAGCTTAGCAGTACCAGTAATCCCTCTTCAGGCTCTTCATGATTGTGCAGACGCACCTGAAATTCAGCCTTAAAGAAAAGCTGGTTGCCCAGGTCTGTGGCTTCGTCCACATAGGAGATTTTGCGAATTTGTTCGGTCAGCTCTACCTTGTCTTTTAGTAACAGGCTATTGCTCAACATTAAATGATTAATCGCCTGGCTGATAGGATTCGACGAGCGACCAAAGCTGTTTCCTCGCAGCTTATGGTCATGGGTCAGAATATAACGCGCATAGCTTTCCAGCTGATAAATCCAGTAAAACCGACTTTTGATTATTACCGCAACCAGAGCTAGAAACATTAACCCAAGAAGCATATCTTCCACGCTGAGCAGGCTATTGAAGAGCCCGGTTGAAGCGATAAAACCAATGCGGAGCGTCATCGGTCGATTATCGGCGTTTTGAAAGTAAAATCGGTAAAATGACTGTTCGGATGGCACCGCGTTTGAATCAGCATTGGATGCCGGGCTGGCGCTTACGATGGCACCGCTGGCATCGCTCAATTGCCACGAATTGATAGCAGACAGGCTGTCCAGGTTTTGCAGCATTTCAGCCAGATTTTGTCGCTGGCTCAGTTCGCTATTGGAGAGCAGCAAATCAACGCTGGAAATAGTCGCAAGTTGCTGCTGTAACTGCTGATTTTGCCGATGTTCAAAATCTGCGGCAAAAATAAGTTTTAGCAGCCAGATAAATGCCAGCGTCAGAACGACCATCAACACCGCAAACTGGTTTACATTCCTTTTGATCATTACCTCTTCCTTTTTTCGCTTTACCGTTAATCAATCCTTTGATCTGTCAGGCGATTAGCGAGCGGCACCCCAATAAGGCATACCCCAGTCTTTCACTCTACCTGTATATTATTTTAGTACAAGTCACAGGGTTTATTATTGCAATTTACAATAACCATCGATCGCTTTATGGGTTAAGGTACTATTGAGATTCGACATTATCGGTTTTACAGGAGTACAACGTGAAAACTCTTTTTTTGATATTAAGCGGACTAATAAGTCTTACGGCTTGGTCAACGCCCGACTCAAATAAGTGGGAGGGGCGCTCTTTGCCGCAATTTGAACTCCTCAATCAATCGGGTGAATTGATCAATAGCGTTCAATATAAGGGCAAGTGGCTGGTACTGTATTTTTATCCAAAAGATAAGACGCCGGGTTGCACCATCGAAGCACAAAATTTCACAAACGATTATGCTCGCTACCAACAGTTAAATACAGAAATTGTCGGAGTAAGCCTGGACGATGTAGAGTCTCACAAGGATTTTGCAGAAACTTATGAATTACCGTTTAATCTGCTCGCCGATACCGAATCAAAATTAAGTAAAACGATGGAAGTTAAGCGCTTTCTACCCTGGCCGCACGCGAGCAGGCAGACTTTTTTGATTGATCCGAAGGGTATAATAGTTCGCCATTTCGATGAGGTCGAGCCTAAAGTCCATTCTCAACAACTGTTGAAAGCCCTGCAAGCATTGCAACAGAAAAAATGAGAGGCCGGTGTAACCATTGACCGAATTAATTGAACAGGCTAGCTAGGTAACTGTCGATTTTTTGCCTGAAATTTTGCATTGAGGCGACGTTCATAATAAAAACAACAAACCCACTCGATTGCTCCAGCGACATGGAAAAATCGACCTGCAGCAACATGACCTGCGTTAAATCATCAGCAGATTCAGTTTTATCAGCGTTAAACAATGCGCTCAACTCCATGCCAATTTTTTTTGGCAGGCCGCTATCTAGCTGAGTGCACAATAAGTCGCCCAGTTGGCCGAAACAGGCGTTTAAAATGATATTACCGATTTCGAGCAATGCATCTTCCGTATAGGCCTCTATCTCTTCACCTATCGAGGTGTTGCTTAACATTTTTTGAACCAAAGGTGACACGCTGTCGTCAGGAATAACCAGCAGCGCGTTACCGCTGAAATCACCACTAAAACGCTGGCTTATTACCGCTGGCGCCGCCTGGTAACTGGAGTTCAAGCGCGCTTGCAGATCGCGAGCATTCGTAAAAACAATTTCTGGAACACTAAGCAGAATTTCCTCGGATACCATCTGTGACAAGGCGTCGGCGGCACGACCAATTCCCAGGTTCACTAACTCGGTAATGGCATCCTGCTGCAGATCAGAAAAGGCTACTTCAGACATCTAGGGATACTCGCGGCTCTATTTGGATTCACCCTTTTCACCGGACTAAGATTCAGCTACTGGCAAACGCCAGAATGCTGTCCTCGTTGATGGGTTTGGCGACAAATATCAGACCCAACTCGCTGGCTTTTTGACGGGTCGCCGCTTGAATATTGGCGGTAAGTAAGGCGATACGCGCACCATTCTGGTTCGAAATAATTTCCGGCGCCGCATCCAATCCAGAACGTCCCGGCATGTTCAAATCCAGGGTAATGTAATCGAACTGCGTGTTTTGACACGCTTCAATAGCTTTATCGGCAGAAGCCGCCTGAATGCACTCCCAATCGGGGTATCTGGAAACCAGGATCTCTTTGATCATCATGCGCGACACCATGCTGTCATCAACAATTAGTACTTTCTTGGGCATTATTTATACATCCTTTACCAGCAACAGCGAATAATCAGTCTTGGTTTAAGTATAGGATGCAATTTCGAAAAAAGAGCGGAAAAATGCTGCGAGTGAGAAAGGGTACACTATTTTACTGGCGACAACTTGGCTAAAAACAAATAACTCTTTGATTTGCAACAGAATAAGACGAGAAAGCGTTCCAAAAGCGGTGTCAATGCAGCCGCTAAGTTCTAACGTTAATCCGTCACCAACCTGGAGGCGTCGGGCCAGTCGCCCCTTAGAAAAGTCTCGACCGCAGTGAAGAATTCCTGTGGCTGCTCTCCATTAACCCGTTACAGCAACTTACCCTGAGCGGCAAAACTTCCTTCGTGACACAATAATGCCCGCTTAATTTCGATTCCGCCAGCGTAGCCGGTTAAGGAACCATTTTTGCCGATAACCCGATGACAGGGAACAATAATAGAAATAGGATTTTTACCGTTGGCGAGCCCTACCGCACGAACTGCTTTAGGGTTGTTTAGCGCATCGGCAAGTTGCGCGTAATAACGGGTCTGACCAAACGGAATTTGCGTCAGCGCTCGCCACACCTGATTTTGAAATGGCGTACCTTGCGCGGCAATTTTCACATCAAACGCTTTTCGAACTCCGGCAAAGTACTCCTCATATTCCGCAACGGCCTGTTTGAGGATCGGATGGTAATGGTTACGCGTTCCCAACTCTTCCGGTTGCGTGGCTTGTTGTTCAAACCAGGCGCCAAGCAGTCCCTGATCACAAGCCTGAATTGTTAGCTGGCCGAGGGGTGATGAATAAACGGTATAGAATTTTTGAGTAACTACTTTCATGATTGTGAGTTCCAGCAATTAAAGGTCGCATAGCTGCCCCAGGGAGATACAGATTCAGGGTCGAAAAGTTCATTACTTGAGTTTTCAATTGCCGCTACCACTTTTTTGATCACCAGATCGGTCGCTAAAAAACAATTCGGCTGCGATAGGCCGCGTAACCTTGCATAGCTTACCGTCCAGGGGCCGATGCCTTTTAGCGCCAGCCATTGCTGCGGATCGGCGTCGAAATTATCACTCATATATTCGGCAAAACGCTTGACGGTATCCTTACGACTTTGAGGCATTTTTAAAAATTCCAGACTTTGCCGAGCCACAGTTTGCGGCGTCGGAAAATACAAAACACCGTTTTCCCGATGCCCCAGCTCAAGCGCAAATCGATTGAGTTGGGTGATCGCTGCCTTCACCGAAATTTGCTGGCCGAGAATTGCACGAATTCCGGCTTCCCAGGTATTCCATACACCCGGAATACGGGTCCCCTGGGAAAGTATCGGTTTAATTGCTGTTCGCGAAAGATGCTGCTCGATAACTGCGATGTCAGCATCAAGGTCAAATAACCGGCGAATTTGCCCTACCAGATTTTTTAGTTGAGTAATATCGTCCAGCTCAAATTCAATTGCCAGACAGTTCCTGGCACCACTGCTGGATTTAGCCAGCTGCGCTTTAAACCAGCCTTTTGCGTTGCCCAGAGAAAAAGTGCGCCGGTAATAATTGTCGCCCACTTCTTCAATTCCTTCGATTGCACGCAGCCGATAAAAATCAAGCAGGTGTTGCCAGCTAAACGGTGGGCGATACGCTAGCATCAATTGTTGGTTAGATGAGCCTTCGATATCGCTTTTCTGGTTAACCGTGTCCGTCGGTTCTTTTCGAATAGCAAGTGGCGTTAGCTTTAAAACTTTCTGAAACGCGTCGTTAAAGCGACGTACGCTGTTAAAACCACTGGCAATAGCGATTTGAGCGACGCTCATGCTGCTGGTGTGGAGTAGCTGCTTGGCGAACATCAGTTGCTTGTATTGCGCGTATTGTTTGGGTGACATGCCCAGGTATTGCTGAAAAAGCTGCCTTAAATAGCGATCACTGATCCCTAGCCGCCCTGCTAACTCAACCAGATTGGTCTGTTGCAACTCCCCTTGTTCGATCAATTTTATCGCCCGCTGAAAAGTGGTTTCCACTCCTTTCCATGCCCACGAACCCGGTGCGCTATCAGGGCGGCAGCGCAAACAGGGACGATAGCCCGCGTTAAGCGCGAGCGCGTGATTGTTAAAATATTCCACGTTTTCTTCTTTAGGCGTAGTGGCCGGACAAATCGGTCGGCAAAAAATCCCGGTGGTTTTTACCGCCACAAAAAAATGCCCGTCGAAGCGGACGTCTCGCGATATTCGTGCACTTTGGCATTGCTGCCTTGTGAGTTGAGAAAAATCAGCTATCGCCATTTTTTGATGCGGCCTGGTTGCTTTGTGGGGATAGTATAACGCGCTTACTGATGATAATTAGCCATTTTCGGAAGTGGCTGCGAAAATGTTTATTTAGTTCGGATCATTAGAGATCATTAGATCATTAGATCATTAGATCATTAGGGTCAGTAGATCATTAGATCATTAGGGTCAGTGTAAACGATTGTCCGTATTATACTTTTATGACTTCCTTTCTCCGCCACGTTAGGCAGGCGTAGTTTGTTTTAAATTCAATAAAGCTATTTGGGTACTGCCTGGATAAGCGTCTTGAAGAGACGGTACAATCCTGCGTGATAGATTTTCATCTAACAACAATTTCATGAAGCGTTAACCGTGATCAGGTGATGTTCTCTTTCGGCAGCATAAGCCAAGCAAGCCTGGATCTGCTCTCGCGTTGAATCAATGGGATCAATGGGATCAGGGATCAGGGATCAATGGGGTCAGTGGGGTCAGTGGGATCAATCGGGTCAGTGTAAATGATTATCCTTTTTATACTTATCTGACTTTCTGTCACCGCCGCGTTGAACAGGCGTGGTTCGACGCCCTGTCTTCTTTTCTATTTGTTTTTTAAATTTATCATCGCCTAATACCCAGCTGCGATTAACCGATCCTCTAATTTCCTCCAACGTATAATTTGAAAGCTCTTGCTCAAACAAAGCCAGATACCGCTTTTGTCGTGTCTTATCCGTTTTTGCCAAGGCCAGATAAACTTCATGCGGTGTGATTAATTTAATCGGTGTACCCATCGCATTTCTTCGGAAACTAGACCAAGGGTATTCACCGGGCTGCTCAACCATTTCAGCTCTAACGGGATTTAATTCAAGATAACGACTCACAGTTAACAAGTATTGTTCACTATTAATAATTGTAGACTTATAACGCCCCTCCCATAAAGTACCGCTTCGCTGGTATTTATGATTGATGTAACGAACATAATAACGACCGAGTGATTGCATTAGTCGACTGACACCATCTCCTTCTCTCGGTGTTAGTAATAAATGGACATGGTTGGTCATTAAAACAAAGCTGTGAACGGCGACTTCTAGTTTCCGGCTGTACTCTTCTAATTTGGATAGATAAACTTTGTAGTCCCGCTCCTCGAAAAAACAGGCTTCACGGTTATTACCACGCTGGATAACGTGTTGAGGCACTCCAGGTAAATTAAGGCGAGGAAGACGAGCCATTTTTAATCTCTGGTAACAAGCAGTAATCAACTATAAACCACCTCACCAGACAAATCAATTACTCTGACCCCATTGATTCCTGGATAACGTGCTGAGGCACTCCAGGTAAATTAAGGCGAGGAAGACGAGCCATTTTTAATCTCTGGTAACAAGCAGTAATCAGCTATAAACCACCTCACCAGACAAATCAATTACTCTGACCCCAATGATTTAAGGAGCTAGAGTCAGTCAGAATGGGCATAAACACCTTTAATGAAGGCGCAATGGAACTCATCATAAGGAGCGCGCAGGGCAACTTAAGACTCTGCCGGAACCTGTGTTATGGCAGCTTAATTGAAGCCGCCAGAGAGGCGCAGAAAACCATTACCATCGCACATGTGAACGGTGTGCTGGTTCAGCCACATTGGCGTACTCATGAGGAGTTGATTCAGCAGCAGGCGTCATAACTGACAAGTAGCAAACGATAACAAGCCAGAATTATCATAAACGAGAATTCTGGCTTCTCTATTTTTGAAATGTACGATGGGAAATTGAGAATATTTATGACGCCATTTGGCACAGAGTCAGATTTTAATTTGGGAAAGTGAATAAATCTTATGACGCCAAATTGGTAAAACGGTCATGAAATTGTGAAATCTTATGACCGCTAATTTGGAAAATTTTATGATGGTAATTTGGACGGCTACACTATGAGCCGTGCTTAATATACTGGGCGGTACCTGATTCTGGTGATAAACGTTTGTACTATTGGCTTAATGGGTATTTCTCGCGTAATACTCTTAATTTCCGCACCTTCCCACTCTTTAATCTCCATATCAATAATAAATTTACACTCTGAATTAACCTGTCCATCTTCAAATAGATCTTTGTTAGAGAACCTATTTATAAGAACATCCCAATCGTATTTATTCAATACCATTTCATTTTTACCTATTTCTAGGTTTTTAAAGTTCTCATATTGCGCAATATCTGTAGTTACAGCCCCACATTGGATTTTTTTTGAGATTATGTTTAGAGACATATTGTTATTCGTAAAATTAAATAGCATACTCGTCAAACCGATACTACCTCTACCAACATCAGTCACAAAATCTATCACACGCAGGTTCGACAAACCGACACTTTTAGCTTTTATTTCATTTTCAGAAAATGAGTTATCATAAAAATCGATTTGCGACTCATCTAATACTTTAGATGTTTTTCGGTCAAGAATGTAATATCGTAAATTACTGCATGGCGCAATAAAATCGTACTCTCCCAAATAAAACAAATGGTGCATTGCCCCCTGACTGTACACGTTATATTTTTTAGAAATGGTTCCAATAAACGGAACCACTAAGGATGGAGGAGGTTCCGTTCTAATAGCACAACCCGCATCATCAATATTAAATTGCACAACTAAATCTCTAGGTACAGGGCCGCTGTAATCAATTATCAGGTGTACTATCGGTGAGTATTCACCAGTAAATTTGACCGCACTTTGAGAAACGACTTCTGGTGTCGCTACTACGGAAAATATATTAATCAATAAAATAGAATTGATAGTAGCGATTATTAATTTACGTTTAATTGCCACAAGAAGCTCCATTCAGTAAGTAACAGGTTCTTTGCTCATATGCCTGAGATACATATCCACTCCCAATGTTGAAATTTTCGGCATTTTGAATAGACCATGTATATGCATTATCCTCACTTTTTATTCTTTCTTTATCGTATAATTGGGCATCTCTAGATGGCACGCTATACATCAGGTAAGCATCTCGAATATGGACTAATTCGTGACCAAGAGACCAAGCTTGAACATTCAGAGGCAACGAAAGTGTGCTGCTGTGTACAGCGATTTTGGTTAAGCTTAAAGAACTGGGGGGTCAAATCTTTACTTATACTATTAAGCGATTTCACAAGACCGTCATTATCTCCCCGCTCTTTATTGAGCCGACTAATAGTCTGCGATATCGTGCAATAGTTACCAACACTAAAATATCGCGCGATAGCCTTTAAGTTCTGCCCTGACAGATCCTGACTCAATTTCATTGCAATCCAACGTGG
>Ga0316209_1001440_pt1 | contig 24568 bp, 18 predicted proteins | sample 6monopyrite_MG_FD_204945 | JGI IMG/M metagenome (GOLD analysis project Ga0316209, IMG submission 204945) | Microbial mat bacterial communities from mineral coupon in-situ incubated in ocean water Damariscotta River, Maine, United States -... | ecosystem: Environmental > Aquatic > Marine >...
CTTGCACCCATCTTCGCGTGCCGGATTACGTTCCATGACAGAAAAGAGTGGGAACAGTGATGAGCCGGCGATGGATTCACCGGTGTTAAATTAATGACATGGAGACCACATTTGATGGGTGCAAGCAGACCATCCTACAGTCCAAAGAAACGACAGTTATTGTTTTATCGATGGTAAGCATCCCCTTTTTGTTTTCAGGAAGTTTTCTGACGAGGCGATCAGGCATAGTCATAATAATATTCTTTGATGCGAAGTGTAAGTTTAAGGAACTTTGCAGAATTTTCTGGATTGCCATTTATTTTGGTGGACGGAGAATAATCTTCTGGTAGCATGATTCGGATAACCAGGGTGGAGTTGGAGTGGTTCCTGCCGGAATCGCTTTTACTATTGTCTCTTTAGCCTTGCTGATTTAGAGAGACATTTTCCCTGGGTCACGATTCTCATGATGAGAGGAATCTTTCTGCGATGATTAATGACAGGGACTGTCTTTCTGCCGAGCCGATCCGAGCCCGCATATCAACTGGACAAATTCATTTCGACGTACCAGTTACTAAAAGTTCTTCCGCCGGAAATTCTCTTCCGGGGCATGCACGAACGTGAAGGACGTTCCATTTTTCCTGGTTCATTTGATGATCACCAGGATAATTTAATGGAATTAACTTTCTCTATCCACAAGGTGACTTGTATTCCTGTGTAATCAATGGCATTGTGGAAATCTTCTTTCAGGATTTATTTTTGTTGGACTTTATGTTTATTTACCGCGTTATGGAGTAACGCGATTTCGGGCCTTTTTTCAAGTAAGGGAGTGTATGGTGATTCGATTCAGCGAATCAATACAGCCGTTAATGGATGCTGCATTGAAAGATGGGTATCTGAGTTATCAACGGATGGACAAATATTTGCCAGACGAAGGGGGAGACCCCCGATTGATCGATCAAATCGTCCTGGCTTTAGACGAACTTTCCATCGACATGGTCGATGCCCCCTGTGAACGCGAAGGGTATGCAGAGGAACAAGCTGCTAAAGTTAAAGTTGATCAAGACAACGCAGAGCAGATCGCAAGGACATTAATCGGGCCGGAAACGCCTGTCTCTTCTCGCGATCCCATTCGCATGTATCTTTCTCAAATGGGGACCATTCCACTGCTGACACGGGCTGACGAAATCTTTCTGGCGAAACGGATTGAAGTCACCCGAAAAAGATTTCGCCGTACCGCGGTGGAATCCGATTATACACTCAACAAAATTGTCGAAATGCTCGAAAAAGTTCATTCGGGAGATCTCCCTTTTGAACGAACGTTGAGGACTTCTGAAACAGAAAATGCTCGTAAAGAGCAGATTCTGGGAAGAATGGAACCGAATCTTAAATTGCTTCGCCGGCTCATCATGCTGAATCAGGCAGACTTTCAGATTCGCCTTTCGCCGGATTCTTCCAAGCAGGAGCAAAAAGCAGCGTTCCAGCGAATGGTGGTCCGCAGGCGTAAAATGACAACGCTATCTGAAGAACTCAGCTTGCGAACACAACGCCTGCAGCCAATCATCAAGCGGATGGATCAGGTAGCAGAAAGAATTCTGCAACTGCAACGCGATATCAAAAAGCTCCGTCGGCTCACTTCTGCTGCTGACGAAGTCGAACAGATGCGGCACGAATTAGCAGAGATCGTTCAAGATATTCTTGAAACTCCTGAAGAATTCATCAAACGAACGAAGGAAATTAAGCGCCGTTTTGCTGCCTGGACAGAAGCGAAGCAGAAGCTTTCAGGAGGCAACTTGCGTCTGGTTGTTTCTATCGCCAAGAAATATCGAAATCGTGGTTTGAGTTTTCTGGATTTAATCCAGGAAGGAAACGCTGGCCTGATGCGTGGTGTTGAAAAATACGAATACCGCAGAGGCTACAAGTTTTCGACTTATGCAACGTGGTGGATTCGCCAGGCGATTACTCGCGCGGTTGCAGATCATGCTCGCACGATTCGTATTCCCGTTCACATGTTCCAAAGTATTTCGACCTTGAAAGCCAAGGCTGAAGAAATTCGTCAGGAAACAGGACGCGAACCAACGATGGAAGAGCTGGCTGAAGCGATTGATATGTCTGTCGAAGAAACCGAACGAATCATGAAAACCTGGAAGCATCCAGTCAGTCTTGATACGCCGGTTGGCGAAAGCGAAGACAGCAGCTTTGGCGACTTCCTGCAGGATGAATCGGAAAGCACCCCTGCTGACACCGCTATGCAGCAGATGCTGCGAGACAAAATTAATCACGTTTTGAAAAGTCTGACTTATCGCGAACGTGAAATTATCAAACTGCGATACGGTTTGGGTGATGGCTACAGTTACACGCTCGAAGAAACCGGACGTATCTTCAAGGTAACGCGAGAACGAATTCGTCAGATTGAATCAAAAGCATTAAGGAAATTGCAGCACCAGACACGCAGCAATCACTTAAAAGGCTTTGTGGATGCGATGTATCCTCTTCTCGATGGAGAAATTGAAACTCCGAATCAGGAAGAAGAAGCAGTCGCGTCAGCTTAAAATGCAAAAGTGAAAAGGGATCTTCCCAAGGGCAACTGTCGAAAAACAGTTGCCCTTTTTTTCGTGTTATTCACCGTCAAACAACTCAGGAATGTGCTTTGAACGGTAACTATTCTCGATTCAACAAGGCTGCAATATTTTGTTTTGTTACTGGTTGAATGACACCACGTTCGGTAATCAATGCGGTGATATTTTCTGCAGGGGCGACATCAAATGCAGGGTTATAGGTTTTCACACCATCCGGAGCTGTCTGCTTACCGAAGCCGATTGTTATTTCTTTGCTGTCTCGTTGTTCAATCGGTATCTCTTCTCCTGATTCAATTTCGAAATCAAACGTACTTGAAGGGGCAGCCACGTAAAAGGGAATCCCATGTGCTTTGGCGAGAACCGATAAACCGTAGGTGCCAATTTTATTGGCAGCGTCTCCATTGGCAGCAATACGATCCGACCCCGTAATGATCACCTGCACTTTTCCTTGCTTCATCATCCAGGCAGCCATTGAATCGCAAATGAGCGTTGATGGAACATTTCGCTGCATCAACTCCCAGGCAGTGAGCCGGGCGCCCTGCAATAACGGGCGGGTTTCGTCTGCATAAACATGAATATTCTTGCCTTGCTCGTGGGCGGCAAAGATAACCGACAGTGCAGTCCCGTCCCCAGCGGTCGCGAGTGAGCCGGTATTGCAATGTGTGAGAATCCCTGCTCCTTCGGGAATTAATTCTGCACCGAACCGCCCCATCGCAGCACACATTTGCTGGTCTTCGGTATCAATTGCTTTCGCTTCTTCCAGCAATCGATCCCGCATTTGCAAAGGCGAAAGTTCCGATTCAAATTTTACCAGTTTTTTCAAACGATCTAATGCCCAGAAAAGATTAACCGCAGTCGGGCGACTCTCTGCAAGATATTCACTCACTTCAAAAAAAGTGGTATCAAATGATTTTCGGTCACTCTGTGCGATATCGCGAAGCCCCAGTAACACGCCATAGGCTACGCTGACACCAATCGCCGGCGCCCCGCGCACACTCAGCCTGCGGATCGCATCGAATAAATCCTTCGTCGTCTTGCAATCAATAAATTTCGTCTCTAGCGGAAGAGCCGTTTGATCCAGTAGCCGAAGATGACCTGCTGAATCACCTATCCATTCAATCGTTTTCATACGGAAGTATTTTTCTTTTGGAATAATAATTTGATACCGGTCTGTTCTCCCAATTTTGATCTCTATGTTATGAGAGTTGCATCAATTCTGAAAGCAACAGGAGATTCAAAATGCTGAATATGCGTCAGGATCGCTCGATATAGTACGGTCGTATTTATTTATAGGTGCCGCAGGATGGTGTGCTTGCACCCATCTTCGCATGCCGGGTTGCTTTCAATGACCCCAGGGAGCCTCTGTTTGTTCAAAAGGAGCACAGACATTCGTTAAAAGGAACACAGGCATTCGGCGTCTGTTTAGTAAGGGCATGCTCTGTTATAGGCAGACAGGAATGTCTAGCCTCCGTTCAAGAGAACAAGAGAAGAACTATGAATCAATAGTGGTTGCCTCAAAAGAATCAGAAAGAGTTAACGACCAGCAATAGCTTGACGAGAAAGAGGCCGTATTTGATGGGTGCAAGCACGCCATCCGACAGCTCAAAGATACGTCAGTTATTGTATCAAGCTGGAAAGCCTAACCCGGCGTAGCTGGAACGAAAGTAGGTTAGGCTTTCCAGCCTGACAAATGTGGTTTCCATGAAACTCACCTTTTGATTCACCAGCGAACGGACATTTTCTCTCGAAAAGCATGTGTGTAATGATATCAGGCTGGAAAGCCTAACCTACGATTCTTCAAAATATCCTGTCACTTTTGCGCAGCATTTTATTGATAAGAGCCTAAATTACAATTTAATCGGTACACATTGGTGTTTATCGGCGAATTAATTGCAGTATCCCATCGACTGAGTCCAGATATTCTTTGCCGGCTACTTGCAGAACATTGTTATGAGTCGCGGTGGGAAGTTCGATAAATGTTTTCGGTATATTTGAACTCGACTCCTCGGGGGCGGCTTCATAAAGTCGCTGGGCAAGTTTGAACGGGACGATTTCGTCGTGAATGCCATGCAGTATTGAAATCGGGCAGGTGATATCGATAATATTTTTGGCCGAAGGGTATCGTTCGGTCATCAACAAACTGCAAGGCACCCACGGGTAGTGTGAATAAGCGACATCGACCAGCGAGGAAAAAGTCGTCTTCAAAAATAAACCGCCCGGTGCAATCCCTTCCTGAAAAAGCTCGCTGGCAAGACTGACCGCGACACCCCCTCCGAGTGATTCGCCTAAAAGCAATATTCGATCCTGCGAAATTCCCTCGTTATCCACAAGATGATTCCAGACCGAACGCGCATCTTTTGCAAAGTTTTGTTCCGAAGGGACGCCGGTGTTGTCGCCATAGCCTCGGTAATCGATCAGGAAAACATCCGCATTCAATCGGCTTAGTTGCTCCATCTCTGCACTGCGGTAGCCTCGATTTCCTGCATTTCCCGGAAAGAACAGAATGACCGGACGCCCGAGTTCCAATTCCCACTGGCGTTCTTTTTCGTCAAGCGCAGATCGCCCCGGTGGTAGTAAATGCCAGCCATGCAGTGATAAACCATCAGTCGATTTAACCGTAATCTGATGAAACCGGTCCACGGGAAGTTCCAGGCTGGCGGGAGTCAGCGAGGCTTCTCGTGTTGGAAAATAAATTAACTTGCGTTGAATAATCATCAACATTAAACAGAGACCTACATAAATAGAAAGCAGGAACAGAACAAGGCGTTTGAGTCGCTTGCCGTGAGGCTTTTTTGCGGTAGCGGCAAGCGTTTGCGAATCGTGATCATTGCCAACCTCTTCGTTGATTGGTTCTATCATACTTTCCTCGCGACTTTAAGACGCTGGGCGGCTGCGAATCTTTTGACAAGTTCGTCAGTGATAACGCCTCCCAAAATAACGATCCCGATGATAGCAAATTCCAGTTCCGAACGGATGCCAAGTAAGTTGATCGCATTGTAAAGCACGCGCATTAACGCCGCACCAATCGCGACGCCAACGATACTCCCTTCTCCACCGCGAAGAGAGCATCCACCCAATACCGCAGCGGCGATCGCATACAGTTCATAAAAATTTCCGTGGGCAGAAGGCTGCACCGTGTTTTGATCGAGTGCAAACATAATTCCCCCCAGTCCCGCCAGACAGGCACAAATAACATACGCCATGATGACCAGGCGATCGGTGGCAATCCCACTGAAACGAGCCGCCTGTTCGTTCCGCCCCAAAGCGAGTAAATGCCTCCCCCAAACCATTCTGTTCAGAAGAATCCAACTCAGGATGGCCAGCCCCAGGAATATAAAGACAGGTACCGGAATATCAACAGACAAACCGATATCAATTTTCGTTTTCACAAACCATTTCAATGATTCATAACCCGCCCCGAATCGCTGGTTACGATCTTCTGTGACATACCGCGCCAATCCCCGGTAAATGAGAAGTCCACATAACGTGACCACAAACGGCTGCAATTTTAGTTTGGTAATAAGAAGCCCGTGGCTAAAACCGATACCAATCGCAATCAGCGCGACCATTCCCAAAGCAGATACAACCGACCATTCGTATTTGACCAACAACATCGGCAAGAGGACACCCGTTAACCCGATGACAGAACCAATCGAAAGATCGATCCCGCTGGTGATGATGACAAAAGCAGCTCCCAACGAAATAATACCGAACAACGACGTGCGATGCAGCAATTGTTCAATATTTGTTGGTTTTAAGAATGTCGGGTTGCTGATCGCGGTGAAAGTGCAAACCGCGATTAACAAAGCCAGAATACCGAGTATCTTTTTCATCAGTGGACTTTCACTGCACGGCTGGTTCATTCCGAAAGCCGTCACCAGAATGGAATCTTGTTAGATATTTGCGAAATACGCAAAGCAAAGTGATCACTTTTAGTATAGGGAATTTTTATAAATCCAAAAAGGAGGACAGACATTCCTTAATTCAAAAAGGAGGACAGACATTCCTGTCTGTCTCGTAAGAGCATGCTCTGTTGTAGGCAGACAAGAATGTCTACCCTCCGTTTAAGAATATGTTTTGAAACAATTTCCAATTATCATTCCGTCCGTTTTTGCGAATTGTTACTCGGCATGATTTCAGATGCCAGTTTATTTTGGCGTTGTTGCCTTCGCAGCAGATAGAATCCAGCCGTGCAGACACCCAGGGAATCGATAAGGACGTCCATGAGAGTTCCGTTTCGATCCGGGATAAATGATTGATGCCATTCATCGCTGATGGCAAAGGCAATACAAAGTAACATCGCGATAACGATAGACGAAGTGCTATTCGATCCTCGCCAAAACCTGAAAACACCTGCAAGCAGAAAGAGCAAGATCGCAAATTCAGTAAAGTGCCATCCTTTCACGACTGCAAACCAGACAACACCCCAGAATATTCGAAACTGACGCATGGCAGCTTCGTCTACAAAAGTATATTTTTGAATCAACGCAAAGAATTCCTCTGGTCGAATGACCGTGCATGATGTACCAAAAATAAAGCCAACCCAAACAACCATTAACAGATAAATAACTCGCCTGGAAAACAGACTTGATTTCCCCTCCGCACGGCAGACTTTGTTATCGGATTTGGAAAAATGATCAAACATTGAATTTCCTGAGTTTAATGTTTGCCCATCATGAATAATCCGAGAACAGTCAGGAAAACTCCTGCCAGTAACCAGGGGGTGATTGGCTCCATGAAGAAGACAATTCCCATCAAGGTCGCCATCGCAATTTGCGAGGTGTTTACCATATTGACTTGCGTGACCGTTAAGTAGCGATAGGAAATCCCGATGGCATAAAATGCGGCTGCATTGAAAATTCCTGCCAGCAGAATGATCCCGTATTCTTGCGAAGTGGTTGCAAGTATTCTTTCCAGCGGCAGCTTGCAAAACGAAAACGTTCCCATCGCAACCACGCCAGTGGTGCTGATTAAAACCAGCGTGGCAGAGACCGGCAAATTCCGCACATTTTTTCGGATGATGACTCCGCACACGCCGTAGCCTATTCCGGAAATGGAGGCGATGACAATCCCCAAGATAAATTGCGAGGTGGTTGCATTTTTCATAATTGAGCGCGAAGCTTCTCCTGCTCCAAAACTGAGGATGACCACCGCAATCATCAATACTGTCAGCGCCAATAGAGTGCGAAACGTGATTGGTTCCCCCAAAACAAACCGACTGCAAACCGCTCCCGAAACCAGCAGTAACGCAAATGTAATGGGAACCGTCATCGCCAGGCCGATAAAGCCGAGCGCATATTGAAACATCAAGTTGCCTGAAAACTGCATCGTTAAGCCGGTAAGGATGAGTGGAAGAATCAAATTTCGCGGCGGAAAGGCAGTTCGTCCGCATCGATAATTGTTGAAAACCAGGGTCCAGGTTAAAAGGGAAGCCGGAATGGCTTTTTGTGCCGTCACCCAGATCGCCCAATCGAAATCGGCTGGCTTGGCCATTTGTCGAAGCGCCATATTCGCCAACGTATAACCAACCGCCGCTGCAAACCCCGTCAATAATCCAATCATTCTCTGTTTCGAGGCCGAATGAACCTGCAACGGATTCTTTTCCTGAACCGTCGATGGCGGAATTTGTTTTGTAGCCGAATTCATAGAGAAATCTTTGTCTTTTAGTTCTTAGCACATTCAAATCTGCAAACAACGAATTATGACGACTCCATTCAAGATGTCCATTCGGTTCATATTGCTAACGGTAAAAGTTTACGAACGGTACGCATATTTCTATAATTTGCGTACCGTTCGTAAGCTTTCACCGTTAGTTTACCGTAGGGTGCATCGTGACGCACCAGCTTGTTCGTGTGATGAAAAGGTGCGTCACGATGCACCCTACAAAAAGAATTCAATGAAATAGGGAAGTTATTTCAGGACTATTCCTTAGTAATATAAATTCTTATCTTCTTTTCTAATTTTGCATCTGCAGGGCCATAGGGTTGAAAAAAAATGATTTGCATTTCTGTTACGCCGACCTCGCGCACCTTGGCGAAGGTCGATTTACTCAATGCGTCCAGACAAGGCGATATTGTTGAACTTTGTATTGATCACCTGGCGAAAACGCCTGACTTCAAAGATCTGATTGGTGATCTGGATAAGCCCGTTATCATTTCCTGCCGACGCAAACAGGACGGCGGTCACTGGAACGGCAGCGAAGAAGAGCGACTTTCTCTGATTCGCCAGGCGATTGTCGCCGGGCCGGATTATATTGAACTCGATCTGGATATCGCCCCGCAAGTGCCTCGCTTTGGCGAAACCAAACGAGTCATCGCGTTCACCCGGCTGGATCGCCCGGAATACGATGTTGATTCTGTTTTCGAGGAAGCGATTAAACATCAGGCAGATATTATTAAATTCCGCTGGCCCACTTTAACACTCAGTCAGTCGTGGCCTCTTCTGGCGGCTGTAAGCCAAAGCCGTTCTATTCCGATTGTTGGGCAAGGTTTGAGTCGCGGGGAGTTAACGTTTTCCGTTCTGGGGAAAAAATATAATTCACCTTGGATTTATGCCGCACTCGAAAAAGGGATGGAAGATTTCCCCGGGCAGGCAACCATTCATGAGCTAAACGATATTTATCACATCAATGATATCGATAAAAAAACATCCTTCATTGCAGTCGCGGGTCTGGGAGAAGCAGAAACGGAAACACTGAAAACGATGAACGAAGGATTTCGCAAACTCGGTTTGAACAGACGTTGTCTTCCGATGCACATTGAAAAGCTGGATCGTCTGACCAAAATGTTTGACATCCTCAAAATCAAGGTGCTTGTTGCCAATGCACAACTTGCCTCTCGATTGCAACCGCTGGCTGATCATGCAGAACAACAAGATCGCGAAACAGGCTATTTCGATCTGTTCCTTAAACGAGCTGACGGCTGGCACGGTTACAATACTTTGATGCGTGTGCTTCGCAAAGAATTAGGAAATATTCTGCATGTGGAATCAGAAGATGGTCATTTGCGTAAACGCTCTGCAGCAATTGTAATCGGCACTGGCAGCACTGCAAAAACAGCCATTCAAATTTTGCAGAAAGAGAATGCCATTGTCACCATTACCGGTTCAGATGAAAAACAGGCCCAACAATTAGCCGAGCAAATGCAGACGCGCGTCGTGCCAATTCAATCGATGTACGACATGCACAGCGATCTGGTTTTCCTTACCGATTCCGCCCTCAAAGCCGGTCCGGGGCGGCAGCAAGTCAACCCGTCTTACTTCCGTCCCAGCATGGCAATCATCGATTTATGCAACATCCCGGTAGAACATGAATTAACCCATGAAGCCAGAGAGCGGGGCTGCGATGTGCTTTCCTCCAAAGAACTTTGGGAAGCACAAATGAAAGCCCAGTTCAAAACTTTCACCGGTGAAAGTCTTCCCTGTTGAATAATCTAGAAGAGAGGGAATTTTACTCCTGGATGGCAGCAATTTTCCCGCCGCCCAGGGTTACGGGAATGCGGAGTTCTTTGCCTGCTCTTACGATTGTCAGAACGACGGCGTCGCCCGGTTTGTGGGCTTCGATTTCGTCCCGGAAATCTTCTGCAGATGTGATTGGGTTGCCGTCGAGAGCAACAATTAAATCGGCTGCCGAGCGATCCAATCGTTCGACAATAAATGGACCGCGGCGTTGACGCAAAACTTGCGGTCCCTTTAGTCCAGCCGCTTCTGCAGCACCGCCTTTACTTAACTTGGCGATGAGTAAACCTTTTTCTGTTTCGTAAACACGGGAAATCCCGATCTCCGCCCGTTCAACACGTCCATGCCGAATCAATTGGGGAACGACTCGCTTAATTAGATTCACAGGAATTGCAAAACCGACACCTGAACTTTGTCCCGTCTTGGAATAAATCGCGGTGTTGATGCCAATCAATCGCCCATGCGAATCAAGCAGCGGCCCGCCGGAATTCCCCGGATTGACGGCTGCATCAATTTGAATAATCGATTTGATCGTGCGATCACGATGAATTTGCAGTGATCGATTCAATGACGAAATGATGCCCGTGGTGAGTGTCCGTTCCAACCCGAACGGATTGCCGATCGCAAAAACTTTCATCCCGACTTTCAATGGAGTAGAATCGCCAAAGCGAACCGGCTGAAGAAACTCGACCGGGGCATCAACGCGAATCACAGCGATATCGTTAATCGGATCTGCACCGACAAAAGTCGCATCATACGATTCGCCATTAAACATCGTCACGCTCACTTCACGAACATTTTCGATCACATGATAATTCGTCACGATGTGCCCTGCCTGGTCTATCACCACGCCCGAGCCAGTCCCTTCTTCCGGGACGGCTCGCAGAAAGAAATTCTCGACCTTGACATTTCGCGTTGTAATATTGACGACGCTACGGTTGACATTTTCGTAAACGAGAACGTTAACCTTTTCATCAAGCGTTAATTCGTTCGATTCGAGCCAGCTTTTATTCAGATTCCCAGCCACGGGAGCTTTCGGGACATCGGGCAAAATAGGAACCAGCGGAAAGCCGGGACCACGTCGGTTATTTCTTTCCTGAGCAACAATTTGCGTCGGCTCTGAAACGGTAACCACAATTCCAGAAATAATTCCACCAACAATCGCTGAAACAAGACAGGCAACAACAATCCGCATTTCAGATTACTCCTTTAATCTAAGCCAAACCGTGCGTAGGGTCCGCTATTGCGGACCCTACGGTTAGTATCACAAACCGAAGTTTTTGTAAATAAGAGATGCGATGTCGGTATCCTGTAAACGCTCATTTTCAATCCCTGCTGAATCGGAAGTGATGAAAATGGTTTCTCTTTCCGGGCTATCAGCGGGGTAGCCGTGGGAACCTTTAACGAGTGTGGCATCAAGCGGCGTTTGCCTGCTCGGCATGTTGATAAACATTTCGCAGGGATCGTAACCTGGTTTGCGATGGATATCGACGGTTCTCGCAAAGCCAGGCGCGTTGGCATCATCCAGCCAGTAATAGTAAGCGAACCAGGCGTTCGGTTTGCTGAGAATGACAATCTCGCCACTTCGTGGATGATCGAGATTCATTTTTGCCCGCTCATCGCCGATGAAAATCTGTTCGATCAGCGGATCAGATTTGAGGACATCCGCTACTTGCGACATCTGCTGTGAATTTTGCACATAAACATGAGCAAACTGATGATCGACCATTGCCCACGCGACTGAATTTTCGAAATCGATCAATTCGCCTTCCTCGGTTTCAATGACCTTCAGCAATCCCGCTTCTCGCAAAAGTCTGTTCGGATAAGAAACAGCATCCACTTCTGTGATCGCGTATTCGCCAGCGAACATCCACAGAACATCTTCGACACCTGCTTGCTGAAAACCATCGATCAGTTTTTTCAACTCGGCATCTAAATCAATAACGGCTTGCTTGGCTTGCTTGCTATCCGGTCCAAATTTCTGAGCAGCGTAATCAAGATGGGGAAGATAAATATAAGTAAACCGGGGAGCAAATTTTTTCGCAGCGATGAGAGCCGAATCGACAATCCATTGACTCGATTTGATATTCGCCAGTGGTCCCCAGAAATGCTTCAACGGGAAATGCCCCAGTTCATCGCGCAGCTCGCCATACAATTCGGTTGGTTTTGTGTAACACCACAACGATTCCGAACCATCAGGATTATGGATCGGGGCGAACGTGCAGGCGTACTCGGAAGTGGTCCCTTTTGTTAAAAGCGGAAACCAGATGGCTGAGGTTAATTCTGCGTTATGCTTGTGTAATCGATCCCAGATGCGAGGGACTTCAATAATATCATTCCAAAACGTCCAGAACTCTGGCTTATGTTGCTGGCGCCAATAAATACCGTTGGCAATGACGCCATGCTCATTCGCTGGGACGCCGGTCGAAAGAGAAATTTGAGCCGGGCAAGTCACACAGGGAAAACTCGGCACAAGCGGCAACGATGCCCCGCAATTGGCAAGCGATGCAAGAGTCGGCATCTGCGAAAGGTCAACAGAGCGCAACCCCGGCAGCGAAACAAGAACAACGTGTTGGTGCGACATAGAGAATGTAGGTCAGGCTGTGCCTGACGAAGTTAAGGGCTGGATTCTATTTTCCTGTAACGTCTTACAGAAAAATTGGTTTTGTTTTTTCAAGCGAAGTCTAATATTGTCAGGCACAGCCTGACCTACAAATTCAATACTCTTTTATCAAGTCCAGCGAGTGAATGCAGAAGCCAGGGATGATAAATTTTGATGCTGCGACAAATATGCAATCAACGAATATTTTTCGAGTTGGTGATCCTGCATCAATTGCTTCATTAACGGGCAGACAATTTCAAGGAAGTATTTTCGTTGGCGAAACTGCACGTAAAGATAGCAGGAAACACCCATCAGTAATCCCAGTCCCAAATCGAGATACCATCCCGCCCAGCCCAGCGTGAAAACGCGGTGCATCATCACGCAGAGCCAGTAATAACTTAAGAGCGTAACAAGGACAGGACCGATCTTGAGGTTTCTCAGACGGGTGTTGATGGTCGTCATGCGACCAAATAGTTCTCGATCAATCCTCCCCGATGGCGTGGAAGGAAATGGAGTCGGCTCCAGATAAGTTTCGCAAACAAGTTGACCACGTCTACGAGACATAATGACCGATTCCCCCTCTTCAGGAAGAAAATCGACCAAGTATTCTAAATCTTCAAAAGGACTATTCATTTTCGCCTCGCTGGCTACTTCAGGGAATCTCTAGAAATCAAAAAACTATTGAACGCAGGGTAGACATTCTTGTCTACCTTTAATGTGGCTTTCCCAACCGAGACAGACGCCGAATGTCTGTACTCCCTTTTGAATTAATAGAGTTCCCTTTAATTGGAAATTTCAGTTGAAGGGATAAACCCTGGCGTCCTTTCTCTTTTGCCCGCTTATGTAGGAATCATACGCAAATCAGTAGTCTCTCGGCAATTCAAAAAAAAGAATTTCTACCGAAAATAGATCAAGAAGGGAGAGCGTTGATCACATCCATGATCGCAGAAAAATCATTGGCAACGCTAATCGGTGCGTTTCCAAAATGTGGTTCGACTGGACCAGTTCTCTCCAGTGATTTTCGATCCCCCGAATGATACGCGACCGTTGCGTTCGGATCTTTCAATTGATGCCCCGTCAAAATGCAGGCGACACGATCCGAGGCCGCGATTATTCCCTGTTCGCGAAGCAGCTTCGTTCCCGCGACACTGGCCGCGCTGGCTGGTTCACAACCAAAGCCGAATTTCCCAACTTGTGCTTTGGCATCAAGAATTAATTCATCAGAAACATCACGAACAACCCCGTCACAGGCATCTAATGCACGCAGCGACTTCAATAGATTGACCGGGCGATTAATTTCAATCGCAGAGGCAATTGTGCAGGCGCGTCCGTTTTCGTCGTCCATTTTCTGGAAGTAATCGGCGACAAGTTTCAAATCCGGATCGCCGTCATTCCAACGCAAACCGTGATCGTTATACAGTTTGGAAAGTGTCGAAGCCCCGGAGGCATTGATAATTGCCAGGCGAGGCATGCGGTCGATTAAACCAAGTTCTTTCAGTTCGATAAACGCTTTGCCGAACGCACTCGAATTTCCCAGGTTGCCGCCCGGCACTACAATCCAGTCAGGCACTTCCCAGTTCAATCCCTCCAGAACACGGTACATAATTGATTTTTGCCCCTCCAACCGGAAAGGGTTCACACTGTTGCACAGATAAATCCCGGCTTCCTCGCAAACTCGTCGCACCTGCATCAAGGCGTCATCAAAATCGCCTTCAATTTGCAGTGTCGCTGCTCCGTAATCGAGTGCCTGCGAAAGTTTGCCGTAAGCAATTTTTCCGGAGCCGACAAACACGACGACGTTAAACAACCCGGTCGTCCCACCGTAAATTGCCAGCGAGGCTGAGGTGTTCCCAGTCGAAGCACAAGCTGTCACTTTCGCGCCGACCATTCTCGCATGAGTCAAAGCAGCCGTCATGCCGTTATCTTTGAAACTGCCCGAAGGATTCATTCCTTCGTACTGAAGATACAATCCACCCGTGTTAATGCCCGCATATTTGGCAACGCCGTCATTCTGTTGCAGGCGTGTTTGTCCTTCACCAATGGTGACAATTTGATCGTCAGTCGCGAATGGCAGCAGTTCCCGAAACCGCCACACGCCGCTGTAATCGAGCGGGTTACGGCGAGTTGCCCAGCGTTTTTCGAACTCCTTCAAACTGGAAGGAACTTCGACTTTGTTCCAGTCATACCGAATGTCAATCAAATCCCCCTCGGGACCATTCAGAACGACTTCGCAAATGTCATAAGTTTCTGTATGTTTGGGCAGCAAACAACCCTGATACGCAGCTTCAGTTGTAGTTTTGTGAGTAGAAATGATAAGGCCTCTAAGTCTGTGATTTTGTGTCTGTTGCAATCCAAGCCGACAACTCCTCTGGCTCTTCGCCAAATATTCTACGCTTTTGGGAAGCATACCACCAGTCATTGAAGAGAGGTGCCTTTGTATTCCTAACGGCAAGAGTTTGCTAATGACTCGCAAACTTCTGAAAAGCTCATTTTGGTTTCGACAGTCAAAACAGACCAGCCCTGCTGGGTATTGTTGTGTCAGACTGGAAAGCCTATCCTACGGCAAATAACTCATTACAATCTGCCCCATCATAGAACAACTTGGCCCTTACAAGGGATCTATACCTATTCAGATCGGTGAACCATGATCAAGCCGTTGACCTGCCCCGTTTGTAATAAATCGTTGCCTCCCCAGGTGACGCAGAACTCCGGTGTTTTCCCCTTTTGCAGTACCCGTTGTAAAAACGTGGATCTGTTCCGTTGGTCCGATGGAAAATACGCCATTGTCGAAGACCTTGCCCAGCGTCCCGATCTATTGCAGGAGATTCTAGAAGACGACCTTTTCTCGCCAAGTGACGAAGAGGAAGATTCCTATTAAAAACCGTTCGGATTTTTATACCCCCGGAAATCATTTGAAACAGAATTTATATGTATGAAGCAGGAGTATGATTTAGTTATTGTCTCCGCTTTGGGGTTGGAGCGGAAATTCTTGCAAAAGTTACTCTTTTCGCGAAAACGTCATTCCGATTTTGCCTTCCCATTCATATCGGGATCATGCAAAACTTCACGGGAGTTTCGTATCGGTCTGATTCAATGTGGAGTCGGGGCAGTCAATGCAGCCAGGAATTTGACGGATTTTCTCGACCAGGTTGAAGTGAAACAGATTCTTATTGCAGGTTTAGGTGGAAGTCTTTCCCCTCAATTTCATATCGGCGATTTATTCATCCCTCAAGGACTCGTTTCCAGCGAGAAGTCCACAGAGATTTCATGCGATACATTTCTCAAGAGAAAGCAAAGTGATCATTCCGAAAATATCCTGTTGAGTTCCAGCGAACCAGTCACAACGGTAGCTTCAAGGGAACAGTGGCATGCACGAACAGGAGCTGAATGTGTCGATATGGAAAGTTATGCCCTGGCAGAAATAGCCCGGCAGCGAGGCATCAACTTCTGCGTCATTCGAGCTGTCAGTGATGATCTGCAGAGCGAACTGGACCCACGATTATTTGATCTATTAAAGCAGACCGGCGAGCCAAATATCCAGAAACTTCTGGTCAACATCATGAAGTCTCCAGGGTTATTGTTGACCCTTTATTCCATGTATTCCAGAGCGAATACTGCGATGGATTCTATCGTTCAATACTTGGAGCAAAGCGACTTTGCGTTAATGAGATAGCTTGGTGAGGTCGGTAAGAAGTTTTGCAAAAAAGCATCGTCTATTAATATTCTTCGTATTGAGGGAGACGGTTACCATCGGCACTCTTAGCATCGACCAGACAATAACTGACACATCTGTGTTCGTTTTTCGTAGGATTCCGTGCTTGCACCCATCTTCGCGTGCCGGTTTACGTTCCATAACAGAAAAGAACTGGAGCAGTGATGGGCCGGCGCTAGATTCAAGATAATGGAGACCACATTTGATGGGTGCAAGCACGCCACCCTACGGCTCATAGATACGACAGTTATTGTTTGACCAATGCTTAACAGCAAGCCGAGCATGTCACTCTTCAGTGAATCCAGTACACACCGAAGCACTGGTCAACTCAACAGACCTGCGATGGGGGCCCCTTCGTTGGCGACGCGGAAGGGTCTGCCGTTGGGGGCGAGGATTTCTTTTTTGAGTGGTAGTCCCATCGCAGTTGCGATTGTTGCGTTGAAATCTTCTACCGCGACAGGATCATCGTCGGGGTATTTTCCTACTTCATCGGAACTGCCGTAGAATTGACCGGTTTTAATTCCGGCCCCCGCCAGCACGCTTGAAAAGACAGCGGGGTGATGATCGCGACCGGCGTTCTGGTTAATCTTCGGTGTGCGACCGAATTCGGTCGTGAGAACAACCATTGTCTCTTCCAGGAGGCCGCGCTGATCAAGATCTTCCAGCAGGGCAGTCATCGCTTTGTCGAGAACGCCCAGGCGCCCCGAGAGACGATCATAAATATCGGTGTGCATATCCCAGCCGCCGTATGTTACTTCGACAAAGCGAACATTCTTTTCGATCAATCGGCGGGCAAGTAAACAGCCTTGCCCAAAACGATCCATGCCATATTTATCACGCACTGTTTTCTGATCTTCTTCTTTGAGGTCGAAAACTTTTAATTCATCACTGGAAACCAAACCCGTTGCTTGTTGGTAGAATTCGTTATAGGCGTCAACTTTAGATTGCTTATATTTAGCCTGAAACGATTTGTCGAACTTGTTAATCAAGGTTAAGCGACGATGAAAAGAGTCTTCGGTAAGATATTTGGGAGCTTGGGTATTTTCCAATCCACGGATCGGATCTCCTACGGGCAGTGGGCTGGTTGAAGGGGGGAGATAGCCGTTCCCCGGATGTCTCGCTTCGCCGCCGATGATGACATTATCGGGAAGCATTTTATTTCGCTTGCCCTGTAAGTGCATCGCCATCGCTCCCATGTGAGGATGCCGGATCGTTGCAATTTTCTTGTAACTGGTACGCATTAAATAGCGGGCGCCTTCATGGTCAGCCGTTTCGGTGTGCATGGAACGGATGACTGCCAGCTTATCGGCCTGTGTCGCCAAGCCCGGCAATAAGGACCCGAACTGCATTCCAGGCACTTTTGTTTTGATGCCCTTTGTCTGCCCTTGTACTTCTGCGCCTGGTTTCAAATCGAATGTATCCAGGTGAGTCATGGCTCCTGTCATGAACAGGTAGATGATATTTTTCACTTTGCCAGCCGATTTACCCGCTGGGGCAGCCAGGACACGATTCGACAACAACGGCATTGCAGAAACGCCCAGGCACGCCTTAGCAGCATGCTCCATGAATTTCCGACGAGAAGGTTTGTGGCTATTATTGGTACTTTTTTTCAGCATCATGTTATTCTTTCAGAAAAAATCTGATTTGTTGACAGATTACAATCTCGCTCGAAATATTATTGCACAAAAAGAAATTCGCGAGTATTCACTAATGCCCACACGACGTTTCCATAACCAGCCGCCCCGTTCGATTTCACTTCTTGCATAGCCGTGTTTTTCTCTTGACCATTTGGAAGACGACTCAGGATGGATAAAAAGATAGTCTCAATTCGGCCTTCTGGTGTTTTCTGTTCTTGAACATTTGCCACCAGATTAGATTTCTCGTGTAGCAGTAAATGAGTCAACGGTCCGTTAAACATTTGTAGAATTTGCGGCACGGAGCCATCATCAAAATTCCCTTGAATTGTTTCCCGGTCTGACTGACCAAACTGCCTGAGAAAGTGAGACGGAGGGACCGGTTGGGGAAGTTCAGAAGCTCTCACTAAAAGAAGCCCTTCGTGTTTGAATTTTTCATCTCGTGCTTTACGGAATTTGTAAGCGGTTATTCTGCGAAGTTCTTTATCTCGTGCATAAACTTCTTCTGGTGAGATACTGGTTAAGTCAATTTCCAGCAAATTTGCCTGCACAAAAGCAGGTTCACGTTGGTATTCTTTGGGGGGTGTTACTGCAATGTTGATGAACGAATCCCAAACTTGTTCGGGAGTCATACGGCGAAGAATGGGGCCGGGAAAGTGGTAGTCAGCTCCCAGTTCATTTTCCACCAGCGTTGCTTGCCGCTGGTAAGTTTTCGTGTTGTAAATAATTCGCATGAATTCCTTCATATCGAAATCCAAGCGGTGCATTTCTGAAACAAGAAAATCGAGTAGTTCCGGGTTGGTTGCAACGGTATCGTCTTTCATTTCATCGACAGGTTCAATTAAGCCCAGGCCGAACGCGCGTTTCCAAAGGCGATTGACAATTGTTTTGGTGAAACGCGGATTCTCACGAGAGGTAATCCACTTCGCAATGATCATGCGGGGAGTATCCCCCGGCTTGAGTACCGGCTGCGGATCGAAAATCGCGTGAGGTGTTACTTTTTCTTTCGGTTTTCCATCGTCGTATTGGTAATCGCTGGGAAGCACTAATGTTCGTTTAATGTCGTAGACGTCCCGCAGGTTTGCACTAAGGAAGCGATTGTATTTTCCCCCGCCATCATATTTTTCGTCTACTTTTTTTAGCTCATCGCGAAGGTGGGCGACAATATTTTTCCCGCCAAACATTTTATCGCGAGCGCTACGGTTTGTTCGCACGCCGTAGGTGTAAGCTGCCATCTGGTAGAATTCTTTTTGTGTCCAACGATCAAAGGGATGATCGTGGCACTGGGCGCATCCAATTTGTGTTCCCATAAAAATGCGGACCGTATTGTTGACCGCATCCAATGGCATTCCAGCATCTCGCTGAATGTAACCAACGGCAGGATTATCCCAGATTTTTCCTTCTGCAGAGAGCATTTCGTAGACAAACTTGTCGTACGGTTTATTTTCTTCCATACATTTTTTCACCCACTCAGCATAAGGGCGACCAGGCACGTTGTTGGTGATACGATCAGAAACTCGAAGAATATCGGCCCAGTAATTATAATTGTGAGAAGCGTAACCAGGGTCTTCCAGTAGTCTGTCGATAAGACGTGTCTGCTTCCCTTTCGATCTCGTACGAAGGTAAGTGCGTGCGTGCTTATATTTTGGAACGGCTCCGGTAATATCCAGATAAAGCCGTCGGACCAGTTGCTCATCGGTTGCCATCGGGTTGGGCTTGATGCCATGCTTGCGGTAGTTTGTTTCAACTAAGGTATCAATCACTCGTGCAGAACGAAGCAACTGTTTTTCCTGCTCATCCTTCAACGGAGCAATCTCGATAGGTCGCACTGGAACCGGGATCACTTCTTTTTTCTTCTTCGGTTTTTTTCGCTGAGCCTCAGCAGGCATCACGCCCAGCGCCACAATCACGACAGCACACAGCAGAGAGTAAATCAATTTATGACTCATCAAGTTCTTCCTCATTATCTCAACGTGATGTACAGATTCCATTTCCATCACGCATAAATTGCGGGATCATTTTTCTCAACGGATTTTTTCGACAAGAGTAGACTGTCTTAATAAACAACCTCGCACAAACCAGAAAAGTTCGTAACGTATTAAAATAAGGTTGAGCATTTTTGCAGAACGACAGATCAACAAATAATAATATAACCTCGCCATAGTGATGTTGCAACCAAAGAATAATCAACTTTCACTCTGATTTTATTGCATAGCTCGTAGAAACAAGCAGAAAAACAAATTGGTTAAGCGGTTCAATGATCAATACGCAGCAGTGCAGAAAGTAGCAAATTGAAATTCCCGCACCACTGATCTCTTGTTTTGACGAGGCCGGGAATCCTCTTGTCTTGCCCGTTAAGCCTGTATATACTGTGTGTATACAGAAAGGAGGGAGACATGCGAAAACATCTGATCAAACATGGCAATTCTCTGGCCCTGATCATCGATAAACCGATTTTGGAATTACTCCAGATTTCGGCAGAGACTCCACTCGAAATCACCACCAACGGCAACTCACTATTGATTTCGCCGGTGGAGAGTGGCGAGCGAAAGGAAAGGCTTCAGGCATCATTGGATAAAATCAATGAAAAATATGGTGATGATTTGAAGCGGTTGGCGGAGTAACTTGAAGTGGTCGGCTTTCTCACCATTGACGATGCCCTTTTTCTTCACGCAAATCAAATTGATTTGTATGGAGGCAACTAGGGCGTGCGCGATTGGGGACTGTTGGAATCAGCAATGGCACAACCTCAAGCAACATTCGGGGGCACATTTCTGCATATCGATTTATTCGAAATGGCTGCGGCATACCTTTATCATATTGTCCAGAACCATCCATTCTTTGATGGCAACTAGCGGACTGGCACCGTTGTGGCTCTCGTTTTTCTCGATCTCAACAATATCGAAATCGATGCTCCCGACGGTGCAATTTCAGACCTCACCCTGCAAGTTGCGACAGGGCAGACGTATAAAAAAGAAATCGCGGCGTTCTTTCGCGTTCATGCCCAGTGAACTGAAGCCTGTCAGTTTTTACTAACGAATGACATCGCAAGCAGAAATCGGCTTGCCGTTGATGGTGAGGATTTGCGTATTGGTGACCGCGTTGCCGAAGTTTTTGAAGTCGTGGAACTTCCAGATAATTTCTTTCTTGCGATTGATTTCTATTATCTGCGGGTTCTTCGGACCAGCATGACAATTCCCCAGCACGATATTCCCACTCGGCAGAATTTGTAGCGTTGTTACCCAGGCAAGTTGAATACCGGGTAGTTCATTTTGATGGAGATTCCAGATGATTTTTTTCTCGGGAGTGACTTCAATCACGCGATGCCCATTGCCGGTTGAAATGAGCGTGTTGCCGTTTTTTAATCGCAAAGCTGCAAAGCACTGATTGCCGTAAGCGTTAACGCCGTGCCCCGGTTTACGAAGTTTATCGAACAGCGGAACATCGAATCGCCAAACAACTTTTCCCTCGGGGCTGTATTCGTAAACAGCTCCTTTGTGTTCATGACAGACCAGATAATTCCCATTCGCAATTTTACGAACCAGTCGAGTATCCTGGTGCGGAATCGGTTGTTTGATTTGCAACGGCATTTCAAATTTAAGTTCCCCTTTCGTATTCACTTCAATAATTCGAGCAGCCCCCGATTCTGCGATCATTGTTAAACCGTTTTTAAGGCGATGAAAAGCATGCACTTCGATTTTTCGATTCTGATTGGCATTGTTGTTTCCTGCATCGTATTTCCAAACAGTTTCATCGGTTTCTGGATTCACTTCGATCAGTTTTGTCCAATCGGTTTGAAAGAGAATGTTACCACTGGGCAAGTAGTGCAGATCGTGTAACGGACCAATATGATGGCTCCACTTCAATTTGCCATCTTCATCAACAATTGCAATTAAATTCTTTGAGGAATCAGCCGTCAGGAATGAGCGATGCTCAACAGGTTCCGCAGCGAAGGTTGTGTCGTGCAATAGATTTGCTGAAAACCAGCCAACAATCGCAATGCAAAAATAACGTAATAAAAAGGAGAGAGAAGTTTTGTTCATCATACTTAACTTTCAATTGTTTAACGGCAAACCGAAGGCGACTGCGTAGGTATGCTAGTCAATCAGGCAAGCCCGGTTCTTCTGAAAAGTGGGGAGGAGTTTCTTTATCTGGTTTGACATAAAACTGGCTCAGGTCAAACTTGCCAGACGTTTCTGCTTCGAGGATTTTTAATCGTGTTTCGAGTTGCTGAAAACGCTGTTCGATGAAAGGATCGATTTGTTCGGAACGAGGTTTTTTCGGACGTGGAACTTTTGGGTAACCCAAGTGCCTTTGGAGTGCCGCATACATGTAAAGAGGATCCTTCCCCCGATTCGCCTTCGCGATCCGTCCTTCCTGAACACCAAACAGAACGGAGTACGAAGGATGATACTCTGCATCGTCGGTCCGCTTTCGAACTTCTTCGACGCGAAACTCTGAACGGGCATAAAGCATTTCGGAAAATTCGATGGCTCCAAGCGACTGTCGAATTTTCGCGATCCAGTCCGCCCAGTCTTTGTCGAACATCGGATCTTCTGCAATCGCTTTGAGTCCCTCCTGATAGCCGAGTCCGTTTCGCGAAATGCTTTCAAACTGATAAATAAATAAGCCTTGAGGCGAAACGGTTTCGCTTGCCAGAAAATCCGCTTCTTTTTCGAGAATTTCCAAACCGGTTCGCATATCGAAACGAGCGCGGTCCAGTTCTGCTTTGGAGAGGACGAAACATTGAAAGGGAGTAAAATAATGGGCAAGCTGATTCATTCCGCCGGTAATTTTTCCGTGCAGCATCAATTCAGAATTCAAAAACTCCAACGCCATCGGCAACCGGGTTGTCGAAAGTATTTCCTGCGATACGCTGGCCAATATTTCCTGAGCAGGCAAATTTTCATCGAGCCGCTCCCGATACGCCCGAAAAAAATACGCTTGCTCAACATACTCATCACGCTCGTGGAAAGTGCTGGTCAAAGGGGATGTCCTAGCCCGGCAAAGCCGGAACCAATTAAGAGAACAGTAGGTCAGGCTTTCCAGCCTGACACGAATTGCACTGAACTTTCAATTAATAATACAGAGTTCACTGGTCAATCAGAGAGTAAATCTCGTGGAAACCACATTCATCAGGCTGGAAAGCCTAACCTACGATTCATCAAAATATCCTGCCACTTTTACGCAGTATTTCATTGAATAAGAGCCTAGCGACTGATTGCTGGAAATGGTCTCTAACCAGCGATAAATGTTTATACTGGAAATCGGCCTGCCGGTAGGGTCCGCTTTTGCGGACCACCGCGTGAATACGGGGGCCAACTCTCCATCGTGTTCCGCAATAGCGGAACCTACATCGTTACAAAACGATTATGGTTCTGTAAAGAATAACGAAAACCGGTATGGGTCGCGAATGAGCTTGGAGAACAAAATTGAAGAACTCGCTAAATGCAGGCAAGAACTCATTGAAATATATCGGTTTATTGGTCGGCTAGAGCAATCACTGGTTACAACTTCTTACTCTGAAGCAGAGAGCGATATTTCTATTCAGATTGATAAGTTAGGAAAACGTATCGTCGAGCTTGAAGACAAACTTGATATTCATTCTGAGCGGCAAAGGTTCGAAGATTCCCTACAGCAAGTAGCTATGGGAATCAGTCGATATTCAGAAATGCTAGATTTCGAACGAAAAGCCGATCCGGTTCGACTTGATATTAAAGAACTTACGCTTCGCATCTCCTCTGGTAAACGAGAAGATTTTCTTTGGGGGATTGGTAGTGGGAAAAATCACATGGGACTCCATGTTAGTTCTTTATTGTCATAGCATCTCAGATTTGCTGAACTTATAACACTGTCCAGTCCCCTCGTTCCTCCTTTTTGATCAACCTATGGTCATGGATTGAACAGTATTCCCTTTACCAAGGTTCTGACCGCTTGCACCTGGGATTGGTCTGGCAATTTGGTCGCTTGCCTTAATTGCTTGCCTGCAAACTGCTACTGCGGATTTCAAACGGAATCGTTCCTTCTTCGATGGGTGAAGAATCTTCTTCCTCTTCGCCTGGGCTGCCGGGTAAACCGATCCAGTTAATATTTCCTGGTCCAGTTGGTTTTATAAGGGAGCCGGCGGAATCGAAGTAATGTTGATAACGGGAGAAAGTATCCTGCGTCAGGTTATCGACATCAACCAATGCAGAAAATGGCTCGACGGTTAATGTCCCCTCAACAAAAGTAATGTTGTAATTATTGACGTCTAACGAACCAAGCGGAGTGGAAGCAAAGATCGGATAAGTCCCAACCAGAGCATCCGCTGGCGTTCCCGTGCTGGTGAGAGTGACGCTGGTAACCGTCTCTCCATTTTTAAGACCGTTGGCCGTGAAATCATTCGTGCCATCAAGAGCAATCAAATTCGTAATCTCTTTCGTTACATCGATTGGCGTAATTGTTAAATCAGCCGGGGTAACCGTGAAACCGTTGACGAGGGTACCAAAGGTGATGTTGTAATTATTGGCATCAAAACTGGTACTGCTGGTGATCGCCGTTGCGTTGATGTCATACGTTTCGGCATCCGCTAAAACTGGTGTGCCGAGACTGTTGAGGGCGACCGTGTTGA
>Ga0316209_1001442_pt1 | contig 24524 bp, 26 predicted proteins | sample 6monopyrite_MG_FD_204945 | JGI IMG/M metagenome (GOLD analysis project Ga0316209, IMG submission 204945) | Microbial mat bacterial communities from mineral coupon in-situ incubated in ocean water Damariscotta River, Maine, United States -... | ecosystem: Environmental > Aquatic > Marine >...
TGGTGGGATTAGGCGTATTTGCCACCGTGCTTCGGTTTGCCCATTACCCGCTGGCACCGTTATTAATCGGCTTTATTCTAGGCGGTATGATGGAAGACAACTTTGCCCGCGCCGTCAATTTAACCGATGGCCTTGGGTTTATGGTTGAACGTCCGATGACCTTGGGATTGTTACTAGCGGGCCTTGCCATGATTATATTACCCGTCATCCGCCGCCGGTTTTTCTAAACATAAGTATGCCATCCAACAACATCACGATTGCCTGAAAGCAAGAGACCTCAATAGCGATTCTTCATCCTGAAATAATGAAAATGCGTTAAGATTAAAACGGTCAAACATCTTTAATACTTCGTTTTTTGCTGAGCCCGGCAATATAAATTTACGCAGGATATCTTGCTCCTTTTGATCTAGCTCAAACACATCCTGATGCCGGGTATAACTCCATTCTTGATTTTGGCTCGGTTTATCAGAATTTCTTATTGCCTCATTAGGGCCTTTAAATTGCGCACTGATCGTGTATTGGCTTTTCTGAAAAAAGTGCCGTTTTGGCGCCTTAATATTCGCTCCTAAACTATGAAGTTGCGGATTGTTGCTACTCGTTGATTTCCCGTTCCCCATATTCTCTTGATAACTGAAAATGGCAACTCTCGCACCTTCTCTTACTCTTACTTTTTCGAAGGCAAAAAATGCAGCAATATAGGGAGAAGACGACCAGTCAAGAAGCGGTGACGGATATCCGTGATGCCGAAGATAAACAAAATAATCATATGCAAGAAATGGGGATGTAGTGGCAGAACTAACGGCATCGTATTTTTTTGCCCATTTTGAATATTCTTTTAATTTAGGAATATTCCAATGTTGCCCGGTAAAAGTTTCAATTTCGGGATTTATTGAAAGAATACGTCGATAATATTCTGATAAAGAAATATCCCAGTTTCCCTCTCTTTCCAATGTACTGAAAAGCGGCCATTTTGCATCGCTCTGCCCACGATACAATATGGGCGAGCCATTACTCTTGGCCTCATGTTTTGAGACCTCCGCTTCAAATTCAGCCCAACTCTTTAATTCTATAGTTTCTTCCATAAGTCTATTATAGAAGATATAATTTAAAATTGCACCAACAAGAAATTTCTACATCAACAAATGATCAATAGCCGCCGTCACGCCGCCTGATTTGATCGGGATGTTGGCCAATTGTAATGCGGCTTCGACGGAAGCCAGTGCGCCTAAAATCATCGGCTCATTCAAATCGCCCATGTGACCGATGCGAAAAGATTTTTCACTCAATCGGCCCAAGCCATTACCCAGCGCCACGTTAAATCGTTCTCGGCATATTTCAAAAATGCGGTTCACATCATGATCGCCGTTGACCAAAATAGTTGAAACCGAATTGGATTGTTGAGATTGATTTAGGGCGTTGAGTTCTAACGCGCCCGCTTCGGCCCAAACGTTAACCGCTGCGCGCACCGCAGCGGACAAACGTTCATGACGAGCGAATACATTCTCGAACCCTTCTTCATGCAACATGTTGATGCTTTCACGCAAACCAAACATCAAATGTTCGGGTGCCGTGCCGCAAAACCATAAATAATGTTCTTGGCCTTGACGCGCTTGCCAATCCCAATAACCACTTAAGCCGGCTCCATTATGGCTGGCGTTCAAGGCGCGTTCGCTGGCGGCTGTAAAACTGATACCGGGCGGCAGCATCAATCCTTTTTGTCCGGCGGCGACCGCGACATCCACGCCCCAGTCGTCCATCCTGAAATCAATGGTCATTAATGATGCAATGGTATCCACCAATAACAACGCCGGATGCTGTGCGTCATCAATGGCTTGGCGCACGGCTTTGATGTCCGTTGTCATGCCGGTTCCCGTGTCGGTTTGCACGGCCATCACCGCTTTGATGCTATGGGTTTTATCATCCATCAAAGCCTGAGTAATATCAGCCGCCGGGCAAACAGTACGCCAATCGCACGGCAATTCAATGGTTTCAATAGCATTGCTGCGGGCCATTTTTGCCCACCCTTCGGAAAATTGACCACTACCGGGAACCAAAACTTTATCATTGGGGGCCAACACATTTTTAACAGCCGCTTCCCACGCGCCGTGACCGTTGGCCGAATATAAAAACACATGGGCATTGGTTTGGAATAACGCCTTTAAGTCCTGTAAAAGTTCGGTTGCAAAATTCCTGAAATCAGGGCCTGCAAATTCCACAGCCGGGCGGTGCATGGCATTTAAAATACGGTTCGGAATATTAGTCGGTCCGGGGGTTTGTAAAAAATTCCAACCACGAAGTACGGTCATAACAATTGTCCTTGGTTATTCAGCGGTAAATAAAGGGGCGCGTTTATTAATGAATGCATCAACGCCTTCTTGGTAATCTTGGCTATCACATAGGGCGTAACCATCGGCAATTTCAATATCCGTTAACGGTTTGCCCGATTTAAGCCGATTGATAAAGCGTTTATTGGCCCGCGCCGCCAAGGGTGCGCCCGATGCAATGCGGCTTGCTGTTTTCAGGGTTTCCGTTTCAAGATCAGCCCCATCAAAAACTTTATTAACAAGCCCCCGGGAAAAAGCTTCATCGGCGTTTAAAATGCGACCTTCCAACAACAATTCCAAAACCAAGGCACGCCCCACAACATCCAATACCGGGGCCATTTCGGGATAAGCAAACGCATGGCCAATGCGGTTTATAGGCGCACCAAACCGACCGGATTTAGCGCTGATGCGCAGATCACAACAACAAGCTATTTCAAGTCCGCCCCCTGTACATGCGCCATAAATCATGGCAATAGTCGGGTGTTTGTGATGCACTATTTGATCCAGCGTTTGTTTAACCACTTTGCCATAGTGTTCGGCTTGTTTGGCATTGGCGCGGACATTAGGGAATTCAGCTATATCGGCACCGGCGGCAAAAGCTTGGGTGCCGTGACCACGCACAATGACACAGCGTAGATCGTCATTTTCATTCAGTTCAGCCATCACTTGGCCTAATTCAGACCATGCACCCAAATCCAAGGCATTGCGTTTATCAGGGTTCGTAATGATCACCCAAGCTATGTCATTTTCTATGCGGCATTCAATGGTCGTTTGCATCATGCACCCCTTGTTATCGGCTGTTAATCTGAATACCATCACGGTGCCCATAACAAAAGCCAGCAAAAGGATGACCGGAGACAATGGCACCAACAGCTACAGAAAAAACTAAACAAGATATTCAACATGCCAGTGTATTAGGTGCGGGCACCATGGGCCGGGGCATTGCCACAGCGTTTGCCAATGCCGGCATTTCTGTGACCATCAGTGATCCATCAAATCCTGCGCTTATCGCTGCAAAAGACGCCATACAAACCATCATGCTACGGGCAACGGATAAAGGCCGCATCACAAATATAGAAGCGCAACAGCGTATGGCTTTAATCAACTATTCAACAGACGATGACGCCTATGCCAAAGCCGATGTGATCATCGAAGCCGTCTATGAAAACCTTGGCTTAAAACATCAATTGTTCAAAAAAATGGATAAGCTTTGCAAACCTGGATGCATAATGGCAACAAACACATCGTCATTGGATATTGATGATATCGCCCGCGTCACGTCACGTCCGGAAAATGTTTTGGGCCTGCATTTTTTTAGCCCGGCCCACATTATGAAATTGCTGGAAATCGTGCGCGGTGACAAAACATCCGACCATACAATAAACCGCGCTCAGGATTTAGGCATACGCCTCGGTAAAACAACCGTCGTCGTTGGTAATTGCCCGGGGTTTACCGGCAACCGCATGTACCACAAATATAACCGCCAAGCTTTTCAATTATTAGAAGACGGAGCCACACCAGAACTGATCGATGGCGCATTAAAACAGTTTGGTTTTGCCATGGGCCCGTTGGCGGTTGGCGATTTATCCGGGCTTGATATCGGCTGGAACATTCGCAAAGAAAAAACAAAAACCGAAGGCATTGATGAGACTTTCCCCATCGTTCCAGATCTAATTTGTGAAGCCGGGCGGTTTGGTCAAAAAACCGGTAAAGGCTGGTACAAATATGGTGCTGGTGACCGCACACCCATCGTTGATGACGAAGCCGATGCGATTATTAAAACCGCATCGGAAAAACGTGGTATCAAACGCCGGGATATCAAAGATCAGGAAATACTTGAACGTTGTCTGTATGCATTGATCAACGAAGGGGCCAAATTGCTGGACGAAGGCATGGTCGAAAATGCCCAAGACATTGACACAGTTTGGACCGCCGGATACGGTTTTCCAAAAGCCAAAAATGGCCCCATGGCCTATGCCGATCAAGTTGGTTTAACGGCAATTGTTTCGCGGCTTAAGGATTATTCAAAAAATGGCGAAGCCGCACTTCGCCCTTCCCAATTGCTTATATCCTTGGCACAATCGGGGCAAACTTTTGCAGATTGGAAAAAATAAACATGATTTCATCACCCAATGACAGCTTAACCATCCAACAAAAAAACAACATTTTGCGTATCACTTTGAATCGGTCAAAACAGTTAAACGCATTAAATTTGCAAATGGTCCATGCGTTAAAAACCGTCAGCCAGCAAATCAGTGGCGATAAAACAATCCGCTGCGTAATTGTTGCCGGATCGGGTGAACATTTTATGGCCGGCGGCGACATTCATTATTTTAAAGACAAGTTATCAGCAACGCCTGATAAACAACAATTAGCCGCAGACTTTAAAATCTTGCTTGATGATATTCATGTCATTATTAGTAATTTCAGAAATTTACCACAACCCATTATTGCCGAAGTATCCGGTGCAGTGGCCGGGGCCGGGTTCAGTTTGATGATGGCTTGTGATTTAATCATCGCCAGCGAAACCGCTTTTTTCACCCTCGCCTACCGTCATTTAGGTGTCAGCCCCGATGGTGGGTCGACCTATGCATTGCCGCGCATAGTTGGTCAAAAACGGGCTTTTGAAATTGCTTTGTTAGGCGACCGTTTTGATGCAAAAACAGCTGAGCGCTGGGGGTTAATCAACTGTGTTGTTGAAGATCATGACTTAACAAACACCAGCGATTTATGGGCCGGGAAACTGGTTGATGGCCCAGTGCAAGCCTTAACAGCTACAAAAAAATTATTAAATGCATCACATGAAAATAATCTGCACCAGCAATTAGATTTGGAAACAAAACTGTTTTGCCAAAGCAGTCAAACCAATGAGTTTGAGGAAGGTGTCGCAGCGTTTACAGAAAAACGTAAACCGGTTTTTAAAGATTAGCCGTGTTCAACCTCGGCTGTAAAAATATATCCGGCATTACGAATGGTTTTGATCAATTTTGGCGAGCCTGAGCTCGGTTCAATTTTTTTCCGAAGCCTAGCAATTTGCACATCAACGCTGCGATCAAATGCCGGGCTGTCAGCATTATGTGTATAATCCATGAGCTGGTCCCGGTCCAAAACCCGATTTGGATGTTCTAAAAAAGCTTTTAACAATGTGAATTCGCCCGATGACATGGATATGGTGCCGCCCAATGGTGCTTGTACTGTTCGGGTTTGCAAATCCAGTTTCCAACCATCAAATAAATAAACGCCTTTAACTGCTTTTTCTGGTGGCGGGACATTGCTTAGGCGCCGTAAAACACTGCGGGTACGGGCCAATAATTCGCGTGGTTCAAACGGTTTTGATATATAATCATCGGCACCGATTTCAAGGCCAATAATTTTTTCAGTGGTTTCACCGCGCCCGCTTAAAATCACAACACCCACGTTGCTGTGTTCTTTTAATGTGCGCGTCAACGTCAACCCGTCAACACCCGGTAGCCCCAAATCCAAAATCACAACATCAATTTTTTCTTGAGCCACGGTTTCAACAACTTTTTCACCGCTGGGTAATGTAAAAATTTTATACCCGGCCCCTTCGAGCACAATGCTCACAATTTGCCGTATACCCGGCTCATCATCAACGATGAGTATCTTTTTTACCGCGCTCAAACGTATTCCCCCAACCTTATTTGGTCTTTATTCGTTCATCTATTATTTTTTATACTACCATAACCATATTATGATTATAAGGCGAAGAAAAAATATGTTAAACAACAATCAACATCTACCGCGTATCTTTTTATTCTGTTATGGTGTCATTTATGACGCTTTATTATATCGTGTTCTTTGAATAACCTGCATTTTTTTACAAACCGATGATTTAGGGTCCATACTCATGAACGAAAATGACCCTTTGCGACGCAAACTCAATGATTTATTGAGCGAGCACAGAGATCTGGATGATGTCATTGATCACATCATCGAAAAAAAACCATTTGATCAATTACAGTTGCAGCGGCTTAAAAAACGCAAACTGGCATTAAAAGATACGATCAGTTTAATTGAAAACCTATTGATGCCTGATATCATCGCATAACATTATAACGGGGTCTTATTTCTGATCCGGTGATAATCCGTTCGCCATTAAATCTTGGTCGGCCAAGATCACCAGTTTTTCAGGGCTATTTGCTGCATTCATGGACGTGTAACCAAATTTGACGACTAAATCCACCGCTTGGCTGTGTTGATCGTTGGTCATGATAGTGCAGCGATTTGATTTTAACTTATTAGCAATCGCGATTTGCAATTGATGGCTAACATCCTGTCCACCGGTTAATAAAATAATCCCAAAATCATCTCCGCCCATGGATCCTAATACATCGGTTACCCGTAATTCACTAAGGATGGTTGCGCATAAAAAATTTAAAGCTTGATCCATTACCGCGCGACCATATTTCGCACGAATGTCCGATCCATTTTTCAAATTACACAACATTAATCCCGGTTCATCATGGACGGTCAAAAACGTATTTTCCCCGTCAGTATGGCTGAGCACATGATTTATTTCACGGTAAAATTCATGGCGATTGACCACATTCAAAAAAGAGTGTTTAACAGCCCGCCGTTGATAATGTTGTTCTTGGCCCGATAATTGTTTCAGTTGTGCGCGTAAACTCGTTATTTCTCTGGACATTCCAGCCACCACCAAATCGGCTTCGGGGGATAATTTATGGGCTAGCAAACCTTCGAATTGAACAGCTTCAGCACGGTCCGGGTTCTGATCACGGGCGTGATCTTCGGCCGCATCATCGTGACTTTCACGGCGCTGCTGACGATCTGGCTGTTTGCCAATTGCCATGGGCTTAGTGGTTTTATTGACTTCCATCGACGGCACCCCTATCAACTCAATCTCATTCTTGAATTATATCAGAAATATGCATCTTTTGCCCAATTCATCATTCATAGCATCCTATATAGCTGCAGAACTATACATACTTTATAGTTAACATTGTCTTGATATTCATGCCCATGGCTTGAAACTAAAGATGAAAGCGCTATAATCCCCGGCTTATTTATTCTAACTACAAAGCAAAGATGATTTACCATGACACAAAACAAAAACCTCGTCGTCGGCATATTAATGGGCAGCCAATCCGATTGGCCGGTAATGAAAAATGCCTGTGATATGTTAAAAGATTTAGATATCGCATTCGAAGTGAATGTTTTTTCCGCCCACCGCAATCCCGAACAAGTACATGAATACACAACCACAGCCAAAGACCGTGGTATCAAAGTGATCATCGCCGGTGCAGGCATGGCCGCGGCACTTCCCGGTGTTGTCGCAGCGCTCACATCGCTTCCAGTGTTGGGAGTTCCCATGGAAACCCGCGTTATGGGCGGTATGGACAGTTTGTTATCCATGGCTCAAATGCCGGGCGGCATCCCAGTTGGGACATTAGCCATTGGCAAAGCCGGGGCTAAAAACGCCGCCCTTTTAGCCGCCGCTATTTTGGCATTGTCAGACACTGATATTGATCAACGTTTAAATAAATTCCGCACCCAACAAAACGAAACCGTTGCTCAAGTCTCTATGGATGACTGATTAACCCCCATAGTATTTTCTTAAATTGAGCTAAAGATATCAACCCCTGATTATGCCCTGATCAGGGGTTTTCGTTTTTTTTATATAGGGTACTGAGTTTAAATCGGAAGAATAGTTTACGCGACGCCCGCTTGGTTATTTAAACTGCTTTCGATGTCGCTCATGGTTAATCGTTTTAATTTAAAAGCTTCCAACAGTTCGATTTCAATAGCAACGGTTTTCCCCAATTCACTGGTCACCATATACTTAATAAAATCAATAAGTTCCCGCGCTTGTCCAGGAAAAACCAAAATGTTGGTCAACAGTTCACGGCGGATTAACGGTGGGTATTTAAGGATCTCCAGAACCAATAGCTTTTTAACCTTGGTCGGAATACGCAAACTACCAAATAACCGGTCCAGACAAAAACTGTAAATACCAAAATCCAGTTTACCAGCAACAGATTGGGTAAAATCCCTGAATTCATCCAAAAACGGACCAGGTGTAATTTTCGCGTCCATCAATTTTTTAACAATTTCCAGAAAACCCCGATACCGCAAACGTGCCGGGCTTAACATATCACCTAATTCGGCTTCGATTGCGCGGATTTCTGCGGCGCGGAAATGTGACTGACGGATGGTCCGGGCTGACACTTTGACACTGTCGGATAAAGCTTGTTCTTCGATTAAATAAAACAACCGTTCATAACGTTGTTTTTGGCGCGGCGACATTTTTTGCGCTTTTTCGCTAAGCGGTAATAAGGCGGCCTGTGCCACAAGCGCGTCTTTTGAACAAATGCTGGCAATGGCCGTAGCATCAGATGGCATATTGGTTGAACGGAAATCATCGGTAATGACAAACCGTGATCCATCAACAACCGTTAAATAACGACCGAGTTTTGAACAGCCCAAAAAATGATCGGCTAAAATCATCGGCGCTCCACCGACGGCTGTGCTGTGACCCGCAGCCGTTGCCGTTTCCGGGGCGGCTTGATGAGAATATTGGGGCCGTTCTTCTGAGCGTTGGTGCCCAACCATTGACGGCTCCATTGATGGACTATTGGGTTGATCCGTGTCCACCAGAAACGAGCCAGCAGATGCCATGTTGTTGACACGCGTGCCGTTGCTCGGACGGTTTACGTTGGCATTCCCTGTCGTTTCGAACGCCCCATCTATTGGCAATTTTATCCGAGGCGGAGGAGGATCCTGTTTCATTCGTTCACCCTGTATTCGCACTATCGGTTAATAATGAACAATTGTTGTTACGTTCAGTCAAATTATACCGATAAAAAAATTAAATCATATAAGCGCAACAATTCATTTAATGGCGGAATTTATAACATTTTTTTAACCCACTGGCTATGACACAATTTTTATTAAACTGCCCTCACAGTTTATAAATTTGTGAAACACGAAGCCGTGTACGAATGTGATTAGAGCCTATCTCTGTCCTCCTTCAATATTATGTTTAGGCGGTTCCCTCACCGCCTTAGCGTTTTATAAATTGCCCTAAAACGCTGCCCTGCTAGGATGAAAACATGGGCAAAAATAGATATCTGACCTATGGGCGTGTGTTATTCACACGTCCTTTTTTTAAGTAATTTCTGAGTAACTATATTAAGTAACTTCTAGGTAACTGTGTTGTGTATACACGTTTTTTAAATAATTCTCATCAATAAAACCAATGGGCACAAAAAATAGAAACAATGTTTTAATTACCGCCGCTGAAACGCCTGCTTAGAAAACAATGCCCCTGTTTTATTGGCAAAGGCTTGAGTTATTTTCTTTGGCAAAGAAAAAACTTCTACAACATTTTTTAACCGGCTTTCTAAAAATGCCCATGTATCCGGATAATCATCTTGTTCATCAGCATCGTCGCCTAACCAATACAACATGGTCACGGCGTAAACAGGCACCAATAACCCGCGTTTTGAATAATGGTTCCAATCGGCAGATTGATCGCCGGCTAGATACCAAATACGAGAACAGGTGCGCCACGCCATTTTAGCCGCACTTGGGCTGTTTTGCGGCAACGATAAATAAGTCACGAGTTTACGAACAGCTTCGCGGTGAGGATGACATAATTGCAGCCTTAACCGGATACAGGTATGAATTTTTTCGGTCACACCCATTCCATCCAAACCCGCATCCAATGCGGCCCGTTCTACTTTGCGATCAAGCCAGTCAGCATAATGATCGGCCATTTCCATCAAGCCACCTTGGAAATAGCTATGCGCCATGGCCGGGCTGATCGTCAGTTCATCATAAACACTTAAAAGCCCGGCTTTGAGTGCCGCTTCCGACCAACCATCAAACGGTACATGGTCAAGCATGGCTTCAACAATTTGGTCTTTAATCACAATCGGGTCTTCGCTATCGCTCATCGTGTTTTTTCCTGAACATTATTTTTCCTGAACATTACAGGGTGTGTTTCCTGAACATTATAGAATGGCTATTTATGGTCATTATAAACCATTATTCAGCATCCGGCTGTACACATTTTGCCAATTCATCAACAAAACCAAAAGACGTTAAATCCGTCATACGGGCGGGATACAAAATACCGTCTAAATGATCACATTCGTGTTGTAATACGCGAGCGTGGAATCCGTTCGCTTCGCCTTCGATATGATCACCATTAGGCAATGTCGCCTGATAATGAATATGGTTATACCGCTCAACACGTCCGGCCATGCCCGGCAAAGACAAACAGCCTTCGACGGCACTATTTTTTTCATCACCAATAGGCGTTAATACCGGATTGATTAAGCCACGAAGCGGCACTATTTCCCCATCGTCTCCGTTGGCACCAGCGCGTGCTTCAGGCACATGGTATATAATAATTCGATAAGACGCATGGACTTGCGGTGCCGACAACCCGGCCCCACCAATGTCGATCAAGGTCTCAACCATATCCGTAATCAGTTTTTTAACAGCTTCATCCTCAACGTTTTCAACGTTTTCAGCGATTTTTTGTAATATGGGATGGCCCATACGGGCAATTTTCAATATGGCCATAAACAACTTAACTTTCAAAGGTTAGGGAGAAAATCATCACAAAAAGCGAAAAAAAGATAAAAAAACATTAAATAAACCGATCATCGTTCTTCCCAATCCGGATTGAGCATGATAGAAGACCCTCCTTACCGGGCGCAACACTTGTTCTCGGTTGGGGTTTGCTCTGAAAGAAATGTTGGCTTTACCGGCCATGTTGATTATGTTGTCCCATAATTTAGTCACAGAATTCACCCGAATTAAACAAATTTGATGAAAGAGAACAACACGTGCAAGTCTCTGTCCGCGAAAACAATGTTGATCAAGCTTTAAAAGCTTTAAAAAAGAAAATGCAACGTGAAGGCATTTTCCGTGAAATGAAATTACGCCGGGCTTATGAAAAGCCGTCCGAGCGCAAAGCCCGCGAAAAAGCTGAAGCTGTTCGTCGCGCCCGTAAGTTAGAGCGCAAACGCATCGAACGCGAAGGTTTCTAGGTCGTTTTTAAACGTCTGCATTGCCGATTGGTGATGCTTTTTAAAACGCGTGCTTAAAGACACATCTTAATCGCATTGATCCATAGATCACAGGCTCACCATTTAGGCGGGCTTGTTTTTGTTCGTCCCCACACCACGATCTACATTTTTTCAACGATTAAATAAGCTGCTTCATTTATACAAATAAATACTGTACTCTATGATCTTTAGTTATTCTCAAAAGGTCGAAATAGCATGTCTTTGGCTCTTATTATCGCAGGTCTTGCCACCGGGCTTTTGCTTGGGATTCTCGGCAGTGGCGGCTCAATCATCACATTACCAGCGCTCATCTATTTGTTGGATGTCGCCCCAAAACCAGCCATTGCCATGAGTTTGGGCATTGTCGGGCTGACAGCATCGATGGCCACGGTGCATCATTTTATCAAAGGTAATGTTAATGTCTCTGTCGCTTTGGTTTTCAGCGTCTTTGGCGCCATGGGCACTTTTGCTGGGGCCCGTATCGGCGTGTTGATGCCAGAAATCCTGCAACTGGGCCTGTTTGCTGCGATCATGTATTTTGCCGCTTATTACATGCTAAAAAACACCCAAGCAGCGGCTGTTCAGGCATGCGTTAAAGCTGACGGCGCGACTACAACGTCAATAGAAACCCTATCCGGCCGACGGTTAGGCCACATTGCTGGACACGGCATCGTTGTTGGCATTTTAACTGGCATTGTTGGCGTTGGCGGCGGTTTTTTAATCGTCCCGTCACTGGTATTGCTGTCCAACATTCCCATGAAACAAGCCGTCGGCACATCGCTTGCCATTATCGCCGTTAAATCCTTCGCCGGATTTGCCGGATACGCTGGATCCGTTACTATTGATTATCCATTAATGGCGTCTTTTGTTAGCATTGCCATCGTTGGCGGCGTTACAGGCGGTTATTTTTGCCAGTATTTATCAGCCAAGCTATTAAAGAAAAGCTTCGCTATTTTTTTGGTTCTGGTCGCCACCTATATCATATTCAAAGAATTTTTGAATTAATATCAAACCAAAAAAAACGAAGCGACATCATTTTTATAAAAAATCACATTACCGGACGGAAAAAACTACGCTCATTGCTAATGATGCAATCCGTGTCTTTGGCATATTTAAAAGCTGCCATACAGTCCGCATCATCAAAGGACTTGTCACGGTATTCTTCATAGGCGGCCAAGGTAGGAAAAGAAAATAGCGCTAGAGCTATATTGTTCGCACCTTCTGATGGCAAAAAATAACCATGATGAGTGCCGCCAAATTTATTGACCAGTGGAATCCACATTGTGGCGTAGCATTCAAAATCGGGTATTTTTTAGGATCAATAACATACCGTAAATAGCACGTAATCATATAAAGCGTTCCTATACTAAATCCTGTTTTATGCTAATGCCTGAACAATTTCTTCGGTCATTTTTTTGGCATCACCAAATAACATCATTGTGTTGTCGGCAAAAAACAGTTCGTTATCAACGCCTGCGTAACCTGAACTCATCGAGCGCTTGATAAACAATACGGTACCGGCTTTTTCCACATCCAAAATTGGCATGCCGTAAATGGCGCTGGATTTATCGGTTTTGGCCGCCGGGTTGGTCACATCATTAGCTCCAATAACAAACGCCACATCAGCGCTGGAAAATTCATGATTAATTTCTTCTAATTCAAAAACTTCGTCATAAGGGACGTTGGCTTCGGCCAGCAACACGTTCATATGCCCCGGCATGCGTCCTGCCACCGGATGAATGGCATAAGATACATCGACGCCTTCGGCTTTTAAAACATCCGCCATTTCACGCAGCGCATGTTGGGCTTGAGCCACAGCCATACCGTATCCGGGCACAATGATCACTTTACCGCCGTTTTTTAGCAAAAATGCCGCGTCATCGGCAGCCCCGGATTTCACGGCGCGGTCGCCTGTTTGCCCCGTTGCCGCAGGCCCTGCGGCTTCGCCGCCAAAACCACCAAGCAACACGTTAAATATCGATCGGTTCATGCCTTTGCACATGATGTAGCTAAGGATCGCACCTGATGATCCAACCAAGGCCCCGGTGATAATCAATGCCGGATTGGATAAGGTAAAGCCAATACCGCTAGCGGCCCAACCAGAATAAGAATTCAACATCGACACCACCACCGGCATATCAGCGCCGCCAATAGGGACGATCAACAAAAAACCGATTAAAAAGGACAATGAGACCAATACCCAAAACGCTGTGTAGGACTCGCTTTTGGCAAAAACCACCAAAGCGACAACAATGACACCTGCGATTAAAGCATTCAAAGCATGTTGACCTTTGAACGTGATCGGGGTTCCGGACATGACGCCTTGTAATTTGGCAAATGCGATTAATGATCCAGAGAATGTAATCGCACCAATAACTGTTCCTAAAGACATTTCAACTAATGACGCACCAGCGATTTCCCCGACGCGGCCTAATCCATAAGCTTCGGGATTAAATAACGCTGCGGCCGCCACAAACACAGCCGCCAAACCGACCAGTGAATGGAACGCCGCCACCAATTGCGGCAATGCCGTCATTTGAATGCGCAATGCGACCACGGTGCCGATGGTGCCACCGATCAATAAACCAGACACAATCATCGTGAAACTGATGACGCTCGGCGACATCAAAGTGGTGACAATGGCGATGACCATGCCGATGATACCCATCATATTGCCGCGACGTGCCGTCACCGGAGAGCTAAGGCCACGCAGCGCCATGATGAAACACACAGCCGCGATGAGATAGGCAAAACCTGTTACGTTTTCTGACATATCTTGTTTTCCCTATTTCTTTTTCTTGAACATGGAGAGCATGCGTTGCGTGACAATAAAGCCACCAAAAATATTAACGGAAGCCAGCGTTACCGCCAAAAATCCCATGACTTTGGAAAAGTCCAAATCGGCGGGACCAGCAGCGATCAACCCACCAACAATAATCACCGATGAAATGGCGTTGGTGACGCCCATCAATGGTGAATGCAGAGCCGGTGTGACGCTCCAAACCACGTAGTAGCCAATAAAACAAGCTAATACAAAAATTGTAAACAATTGCAAAAATGGGTCACTGCCCCCACTAATGCTTTCCGCGGCGGGTGAGGTGACGATTTGTGTGGTTTGTACAGCCAAGTCTTCGGCGAGCTTGGATAGTTTAGCGAGTTCCGTTGCCACCCTTGACGCCAGATCGGCTAAGGTTTCCGAATTCATGATAATTCTCCTTTACTGCTAACTTTTTTAGTCGTCTTGGTCAGTGTTTTTTTAGGAGCGGATTTTTTAGGCGCAGCCTTTTTAGGAGCGGATTTTTTAGGCGCAGCCTTTTTAGGAGCGGATTTTTTAAGCGTCACTTTTTTCACAGGCGTTTTCATCATTCCCAAAATGCGTTCATGAACCACTGCCCCGCTTTGGGTGACAAGTGTGCCTGTTACAATCTCATCGTCCCAATCCAACGTCATATTGCCGCTATCACCATCAATATACGGGCTAAGGAAATTAAAAATGTTGCGTGCATACAACGAACTGGCATCTTCGGCTAAACGACCCGGCACGTTTAAATGGCCAACGATTTTAACGCCGTTTGCTGTTTCGACGATTTCACCCGGTTTTGACCCTTCGACGTTACCACCGGCTTCGACAGCTAAATCAACGATAACGGCCCCCGGTTTCATGGATTTGATCATGTCAGCGGTCACCAGCACAGGTGCCGGACGACCGGGGATTAAAGCCGTGGTAATGACCACGTCTTGTTTCATGATGTGTTCAGCCACCACTTGTTTTTGCTTGGCGAAATATTCAGGCGGCATTTCTTTGGCATAGCCGCCTTCGGTTTGGGCGTCTTTTTCCATGTCGGCATCGACTTCTAAAAATTTGCCACCCAAACTTTCAACCTGTTCACGGGTTGCCGGGCGGACGTCGGTTGCGGTGACCACCGCGCCTAATCGTTTGGCGGTTGCAATGGCTTGAAGGCCAGCCACACCGACACCCATAATAAATGCTTTCGCAGGGGCAATAGTGCCGGCCGCTGTCATCATCATCGGGAATGCCCGGCCTAATTCCGAGGCAGCATCCAGCACCGATTTATATCCCGCCAAATTGGATTGCGATGACAAAATATCCATCGATTGCGCACGTGTGATGCGTGGCATTAATTCCATGGCAAATGCCGTGACGCCAGATTTAGCAAGGGTCGATAATGCAGCGGCATCGTTTAGTGCATTTAATGACGCAACTAATACGGTGCCTTTTTTAAAATGCGATAATTCTTTGGCATCGGGGCTGCGGACTTTTAAAACAACATCACCGGATGCAATGGTTTGCGCAGCCGTCGCCGCGATTTTAGCCCCGGCATCTTTATAGGCTTGATCGGTAAAGGACGAACTAGAACCGGCTGATTTTTCAACAACCACTTCAACACCTAATTTTGTGAATCTTTTCACCGCATCGGGCGTGACCGCCACACGGGTTTCACCAAACAGACGTTCTTTAGGGACCGCGATTTTCATTCAACTTTTCCTTGTTGGAATTCATAAAACTGTATCACAATTATGACGGCTTCTTGTATATTCATCAATACCCAGAACGTATTTTGTTATATTTATAATCGACTAAAGGTCGAATTAAGAACATTATTCCAAGATAAATGGTTTTAGTCAGATAATAATAATTTTTTTTCAAAGGATCGCTGCATAATGGAAAAACTTATTCAAATCAATAATGGGGAAATGGCATCTGGCACTTTTTCCAGCCTTGAAATGGCCGCCCGTATTGAAAAATTACGTCGTCACATGGCGGATAATAAACTGGATGCCGTATTGTTCACGTCCTATCACGGGATCAATTATTATTCTGATTTTTTGTATTGTTCATTTGGCAGGCCCTATGGATTAATCGTTACTTTTTCAAAAGTGACTTCAATTTCCGCTAACATCGACGGCGGCCAACCGGGACGGCGTACAAGCCGCCAAAACATCGTCTATACAGATTGGGCCAAAGATAATTTTTATACGGCTGTTGATCATGTGTTGCATGGCTGCACTGAAATTGGCATTGAGTTTGATCATGTCTCTTTGACTGTTCAAGGTAAATTAAAAGCTGCCCTACCCGGGTGCCATTTTTTAGATATTGCTCCGGCTTGTATGGCCATGCGCATGATCAAGTCGATTGAGGAAATCGCATTGATCAAACAAGGTGCACGCGTTGCTGATATTGGCGGAGCGGCGTGCGCCAAAACCATTGCTGAAAATATCCCAGAATATGACGTCGCGTTGGCCGCCACCTTCGCCATGGTCAAAGAAATCGCCGCCACCTACCCAGACCACGAACTGCGTGATACATGGACGTGGTTTCAGTCAGGACTGAATACCGACGGCGCGCATAATCCTGTGACATCAAGGCGTGTGCAAAAAGGTGACATTCTAAGTCTCAACTGTTTTCCCATGATCGCCGGATATTACACTGCATTAGAGCGCACGCTGTTTTTAGATTTTGCGGCAGATGAGGCATTAAAATTATGGTCCGTTAACGTCCAAGTCCATGAACGCGGGCTCGCGTTGATAAAACCCGGTGCAAAATGTTCTGACATCGCCCTTGAACTCAATGAAATTTACAGCGAACACGATCTGTTGAAATACCGCACATTTGGCTACGGTCATTCTTTTGGTGTGCTAAGCCATTATTATGGTCGTGAAGCCGGGCTAGAATTACGCGAAGACATCGATACCATTATCCAGCCGGGCATGGTGATTTCCATGGAACCGATGATCATGATCCCCGAAGGCAAGGCGGGTGCAGGCGGTTACCGCGAACATGATATATTAGTGGTTACCGAAAATGGGGCCGACAATATCACCCATTTCCCCTATGGCCCGGAACATAATATCATCACGTCGGGCTAAGCAACAAAGCCACAACCAACCGCCCGGATTTTAATATCTCCGTCGCCGTTTTATGTGACGGCGCTGAACGCGCCATTTGTATGCTGCCGATTAATGCGGCTAAAATCCCTGTTGCTTTTTGCCTACCTTGATCGCCGGACATGGATTTTGCCAACACCTCAACAACGCGTGCCATGGCTGATTGTAAACAAAACCGCACGGCATCATCGCTACGTCCGGCTTCTTCGATCAATGCGGCTAATGGGCAACCAGCCCCGCGCTTTTTCATATGTTGAATTGACAAGTACAGGTCCACATACTGTGTGATGGCAACCGCTGCACCTTGTTTTTTAATGACCTGTTCAAGCTGATCTAGCACTTCTGATACTGCAAATTCTATTGACGCCAGGACCAAATCCTGTTTGCCGGAAAAATGACGGTAAAAACCGCCGTGGGTTAAACCGGATGCGTTCATGATATCGCCAACGGACGTGGCTTCGATGCCATATTCGCGAAATAATCGTGAACCTTGTTTAATAATTTCAGCGTGGCTTATGGCTTTGTCCTGTTTTGACATACGCGGCATGATCAGGTCCTTATGACGGCATTTTGTTGTGAGCGTATTGTAACGGATTGAGTTTTTTAGAGGGGCTCACAATATCTTTCTTGACATTATAGATTATCTATATCATCTATAATTATAGATTACAAACATCATCTAAAAGAAAGCATCTAATATGCCTGACGCACAATGCAGCGCCATTCAACTGTATTATTTTCCCGGCACGCGGGCGCAAAAAGTGCGTTGGATGTTAGAAGAGTTAAATCTGAACTATGACTTGAAACTTGTTGATCTACGACAAAGTGATCATAAAAAACCGGATCATTTAAAACGACAACCCCTTGGCAAGGTCCCGGTTTTAACAATCGACGAAAGCGTAATTTACGAATCTGTGGGTATTTGTTTGTATTTAGCCGACCGTTTTTGGCAAAAAATGCTGGCTCCTGTGCCCGAAGACCATCAACAACGAGCAAAATATTACACATGGGTTGCGTTTTCCATGGCGACTTTGGAAACGGCTGTATTAGAACAGCACCGCCAACAAAAAATTTTAGATGCCAACAATCAACAACCGGCTACAGGGCCTGCATTCACTGAAATTGATGACATTTTAAAACATATCGATCGCACTTTAACACGCAGCCCCTATATTATGGGCGATGGTTTTTCCGTAGTCGATATTTTAAACGGCGCACCGATGATATGGGCCAATAGCTTAGGTCTGGTGGCAGGCTATCAACACATTCAATCGTGGTTGGATCGACTGCAATCGCGCCCTGCCTACCTGAAATCCAAACAATTTACTTTACCATAAACAAAGGTCCAATTTATGAAACCTACACTGATACCTTTTTTAGTTATCGCTGAATTTTTTGTCATTTGGTATGGGTCCAGAAATGCAAAAAATAATGGGGCCATCACCAAAAACGGACACCGTTTTATAATTGGGCTTGTATTCTTGCTCGCCATTTGGACTGGGGTTTCGACAATGCTAGCTATCACTTTGACCTATCAAAGCAGTTGGTTTTTATCATCATGGCCGGCTTTTTGGGTGACATCCATCGCCGTCACCATCGTCGTGACGCCGATGATGGCCTTTAAAGCAGCTAGGAATACCGTTCGCGGCATCATCGACACCACACCGCTTTATGGTTTGGTGCTATTCCAAGGGTTACGCGTCCTTGCCATCGGCGGTATTCTGAAATCTTTGAGCGGTGAATTTGCTTTATATTATGGATTGTATATTGGCATTCCTGATTTTCTTTTTGGCCTATCGGCATTGGTCATGGCACGTTTGGTATACCAAGAGCGCGCCTCGGATAAAGCCGTTGCCATTTGGAATTTAGCCGGAGCGATCATCATTCTACCTTTTGGCATGGTGTTATTACAAATGGGATTAACTGGTCCGTGGCAAATATTCACAGCCACCCCAACCATCACAACCATTTTTGAATTTCCAATGGCGTTGGCACCTACCGTTGTTGTGCCGATTTTTGTAATGATGAATTTGTTTGTGGCGATGCGCTTGTTTGAAAAACTTCATAATACCAAAATTCAAAAAGTCCGATAATACCCATTTAATCCAAAAAGACGCTTCAGGCGATATCATCAAAAAAGTTCACGCATAGATCAAATACCTTAATTAATTGCTGGACGTTGTTTTTGTCCCAGACTATGGCTTGAACAATAAATTGTGTTGGATGGGTAATTAGTGACAGATCATAAACAAGCAATCATCGCGGCTGTCATTGCGGCTATGAGTCTAGGGTTAATTACAACTTTTGCAGCCCTTGCATATCAAGGCGGCACCAACCCGGTGACATTGGTTTTTTTCAGAATCTTAATCGGTACTGTGGGGGGCTTGGTTTTTTTTGCTTTCACTCAATCAGACCGGGCATTGAATAAAAGCCATATCTCGGTTATTTTGGGCACCTCTATCGGTTTGTATATTTTAAGCCTCAGCTACATGGTCGCTGTGATCTATATCCCGCTTAGTCTGGCGGTGATTATTTTCTACACCTATCCACTCATTCTATTGATGTTGGATGCTTTGAAAAACCGTGCATGGCCTAGCCCCCTGATTTTGGTTGGGTTTGCCATGGCATTCACGGGGTTGGCGCTTTCACTGTTACCGACATTAAATAATTTAGATTGGCGTGGCATTATTTTAGCTTTTCTGGCGGCCATCGGTGCCACAACTGTATTTATTTTCAGCGCCCAAGGGTCGCGCACCGTGGGCACAGCGCGCTTGCTAGCCATCTCCCATTTTGTTGTCCTGCCGATTTCATTGATCACAGTGATGGCATGGAATGGATTTTCTTTTCCCGTAAACACGGTGGGCTGGATCGGATTATCTGTCGCAAGTGTGTGTTATTTATCCGGGGTGTCGTTTCAATTTATGGCTGTTCGTTTTGGCAACCCAGCACGGATGGCCATGATTTTTAATCTAGAACCCTTGGTGACGCTCATCGTCGCCGCCGCTTTGTTGGGTGAACGTTTAAACGCCGTACAGTATTTTGGCGCAACATTGGTCGTGCTCGCAATATTAATGACAACGGCAAAAACACAAGACGGATAAAAAAGTTAATCCGCCTTTACAGCAAAATCGGAACTCTCGTATTTAAAGCCTTTAAGTTCAGTCGTCTGGCGACCTAAAAAAATCGGATCAGCTTGGCTACGATAAATATTAATTTTGGCATTATAAACATGACGTGCAAGACCATGTTTATCAACGATGCGGTAACGACGAATGGCAAAATCATCATCTTCATCATCACCTGTACCGGTTTTTTCTCCGGTTAGGTAACATCTGATATCAGAAATTTCATCACCGGAAAAAGTAATGCCTTCGAGTTTGGATAAAGATTTCTGTGTACGTTCAATAAATTCAATCGTATCAATGCGTTCATTTAGACCGGTTAGCAGGTCTGGCATAGGTACTTTAAAATCGCCAACGACGACTTGCCCCGGTAACGCGCGGTCAATCATCCGCGCCAGTTCAATGGTCACATCGCCCACGATATAGCTATAGACCGTCGGACTTAAACCTTCAGATTGATAAAATTCATAATGACCGCCGACATGAAATGACACGCGCACTTTGGGTGTCGCATTGCGGCTGGATTTGGCGAGAGCAATAGCGTTATCCGCCAACACCAAATGCATAAAATGATATAAATTGATATTGGCTTGAACGCTGCGATCCCGGTTCCAAATATAAAACCCGTCGCCCGTTGTTGATCGCGCAAAACTGATATCCAGATTTTTTGCCAGCATACGGGAATACGCTGAATTAAATGAAAACGACAAACTGTTGAGCTGTGTCACTTGTTCCAAGGGGCTGAACAATGAAAAGCCAACAATATCAAACAACGCCACAGCCCGGTCTTCGACATAAGAAATGCTGTATTTACAGATTGCCTCTTCGACCAGATCATAGTTTAAATCGACGCCCGGTTTAAAAGTTAAATCAAGGCGCGTCGGCTGAATTTCCATTTTTTGAGACAAATGATTTAATCCATCAATCGTCACTTGTTTGCCGCTTGAAATAATGTCTTCAATAAAACTTTGAGATTTCAAACCCAATGCCAAACCACTTTCAAGGTCGGCTTCGGCTTTTTCTTTTTGTGCAAAATCGCTAATCGCATAATGCGGCACCACCAACACATCAATGGCATTATCATCCGTCGGCGTCCAAACCAATATCAGGTTACGCCCCAATGCCCATTCGCCGTGCAACACTTGATCTAGGTCTTTTAAACAAAGCTGTTCTTGGTCAGATAAGTGACCGTATTGATCGCTTGTCCGTGATTTTTTACGTACCTTGTCCATCATAACGGTTTTTGTTCAGAAAGAATTGCAGGCATAATAATTATTATTATTAATTTTTTTTCTTCGACCATCATTTTAAGAATTCCAACCTACCTCATTCAACAATGAATAAGGCATCGCCCGCATCACCATCAACAAACACATATCTTCATTTTCAATGAATTCCTTATGCACATTGTCATCAGAAAAATACATACACACTCCATTACATGCAATTAATTTAACCCGGGCATCCGGTTAACGGCAAGCCTTACCCCAAAACCATACCGTCAAATATATTTACAGCAACAAGTATAGGTTGATATCACAAGAAAACAAACCTTACAACAACTTGACAAGCTAATCAGAACGAGCACATTATCGACCAATTTTAAAATCTCATTTACATGTTTTTTTTCAAACTCCTTTAACTGAAAATAGAGGCACTATAATGCTTTGGACCTTACGGCGTATTCTTGTACTTATTGGTTTTATAACATCCGGCGCTATTGTCGCCACCACGGTTTGGGTATCCGGCGTCTACGAACGATTTGCACTGGATACTTTGAACGACACATCGGGTATTATGGTGACCTATTTAATTGGTCAACGTACGAATGAACAATATCTTGCAAAAATGACACCGATTGCCGACGAATGGGCACGGTTAAGCGTATTGGTCGACAGCGCCCGCAAAAAAGACACAAAAAAAGCCGCTATTGCCGCCGACGATCCGTTTAATGACCGAAATGTATTAGAAGGCTTGATTAAATTAAAACAGGTTTATGTCTATGATAAAGATTTTCAAATTTTAGCGAAGTCCAGCAAGGGCAATGGCCCCAGTATTTTTGAAAATAAACAATTAGCCGCGCGCATGAAAAAACGGGACCGCAGCCAGCAACGCCAATTTGAAAGTTTTTTATGGCGCACACCGGATGGCAGCCCCGTCCATAGTATGCTCGTGCCCATTGGTGGGTTTCGCGTTGCTGGTTTTGTTGAATACATCACCAATCCTTTGGACACATTAAACGGTTTGGGTGACGCATTAAACGGAACCGTGCGTATAATGAACGACAACAATGACGAATTATTCGAAAGCGTCCACGAACCAACATCTGACGACAATGCTGGAGCTGCACATGTCGATCAACAGGAAAAAAATCCCACTCTAAAAACGCAAGCCGGACCAAAAATCGAAACGAATGCGTCCGAATTAACAGAACCGGCAATCAATCCCAATCTTGAAACATTATCGGTGACTATTCCCGCAACACTTGGCGGAAAGTGGGCAACAGCTACTGTAACACGAGACATTTCCGTATTCCGTAACGACATAACCGCACGTCGCAACAACGCCCTGATTATCATTGCAGCCGTACTTGCCATCAGCGTCATTTTGGGCTGGGTATTATTACGATTAGCCGTATTCCGTAAACTTAGGCACTTTGCTTCAGCCATGAGCATAATTGGTCAAGGCCGGGTGGATGTTGACATCCCAACAACCGGCAACGATGAATTCAAAATAATGGCGACGGCCTTAGATGCGTTAAAAAATACAGTCGACGATGCTTTTCGTTTAGGCCGGGTTATCGATAGTAATCCATCAGGCATTGCGCTGGTTAATTTACAAGGCAACATTACCTATTTAAACACCCAAGCCCGCCATTTTTTTGGCTTGCAAAATCATGACTTGGAAACAAATCCAGAAACGGTACACCTGTTAGGGCTTGGTGATGATTTCATTCAAACCATTAATTCTCCATCGTCGTTACCGCACAAACAAATGCTTGAGATAAAATCAGAAATTATCGCACTAGAAGCCCATGGACAAACCGATAGCGAAGGCAATCATATGGGCTGTTCATTGAATTGGACGTTAATCACAGACCAACAAAAAGAAAAACAAATCGGCCAAAAAATCATGCAGGACATGACCCGCATTTCCGATACAGTTACCGAACAAGCCAAACGATTGGAAGCTTTATCCAATGATTTAAGTTCACAATCAGAAATCACATCTGAACAAGCACAAAACGCTGAGAACATATCAATGCAAAACAACGAAGAAGCACAAAATTCAGCATCGACAATTGAGCAAATCACATCCGGCATGCAGTCACTGAATTCAGAAACATTACGAGCGCAACAAACATCCAATGCCGCTCTTGAAGCAGCCACCGAGGGCAACAAAGCCATTGAACGTTTGCAATCTTCCAGTCAAGACATTGGTGATGCCGTCAGTTTGATCACAGAAATCGCCTCGCAAACCCGCCTGTTGGCATTAAATGCCACCATCGAAGCAGCGCGTGCGGGCGATGCGGGCAAAGGGTTCGCTGTCGTCGCCGATGAAGTCGGCAGTTTGGCCGGGCAAACCACCAAAGCCACAGAACAAATTACATCGATGATTTCTTCAGTCCAACAAGAAGTCACAAGCGCGACCAAGGCCATATCAGAAATCGACAAAGTCATCCATGAAATTGGTAGTTTTCAGGAAACATTCCGCGACCAAACCAACGATCAGGTCACAGCCAGCGAACAAATTGCCGGCGGCATTAAAAGCATCGCCGAACAATCTCAACAGGTAAGTCAACTGATACAAAGTGTTGGCGTTGAAACCGAAAAAACAGGCGGTATTTCAACGAATTTACTGGATGCCTCACAACGCTTAACTTCCGAAGCCCATACATTAAATGACCGCATCAACCAATATCAAAACCGCGCAGCAGCGGAATAAAAATTAGTGCCGAAAAGTCCTTCGCGTTGCTCAGTGTACTTTCCGGCAGTTTAATATTGTCAAAGCAATCTTGAGACGGCTCTACGATTGCTTCGGCTTTGGCTATTGCTCTTGGAACAAAGCAAAATACGTTCAGAAATTTAATGGACAGTGACAAAGATTTTCAC